>ENA-OSIY01001708-OSIY01001708.1-marine-metagenome-genome-assembly--contig:-NODE-1708-length-11638-cov-5.686965_pt1 | contig 11638 bp, 10 predicted proteins | sample MGYA00237884_ERZ534233 | MGnify/ENA primary metagenome ERZ534233 (study PRJEB26412, sample SAMN06343840) | marine metagenome | isolation source: estuarine water | place: USA: Columbia River Estuary... | reverse complement strand
GCAGCGTCAGATGTGTATAAGAGACAGGTTCTTTATCCTATGATAACACTACTGGTACGTTTACTTTTAATCCTGCAACTATCTCAGGAGGAGGAACAGATACTACTATCTATTCTACAAACGGTACGTTATCTGGTAATAGAACTTTAACTGGATCTGGCAACACTCTTTCTTTCTCTGGACTAAGTGCTATAGGTTTAGATGCAGACACGACACAGATAAGAGGGCAGATTTACTTAGCAGAATCTAGTAACGGAAGTGTTTTCCTAACTAACGCTACTAAGTCCGATGTACTGTATTTCGATTCTACCACTGGAGAAGTAACTTTCGGAGCAGCTCCTTCAGGAGGAGGAGGATCAGGAACAGTAAACACTGGTGTAGCTGGATATTTAGCTTACTATCCTTCTAACGGAACCACAGTAGATGATCAATCTGGATTATACTGGGATGAATCTTCAGGAGAACTCGGTTTTGGAACAACTAATCCTCTTAGAGCTTTCCACATCAAGGATAAGGGAGTAATGCCAATAAGACTGCAATCTACTACTGACAATGCTCAGCTTATTCAATACTTCGGTGCTCAGAGTACCGGAGCAGGTATTAGAGTAGGTACTACAGGAATAAACGACTTTATTCTACAACAATCAGAAGCTACTGTAAACGTTGTAAACACTAACCTTTATGTTTCTGAATCAGGAGAAGCATACTTTCCAAGATTAGGAACAAGTACAACAACAGATGTAGTTTACTATGATTCTACAACAGGAGAACTTACTTATGGTTCAGCACCATCAGGAGGAAGTGGAGAGACTTACGACTTGAATGCAACTCAAGCATCTTCAAACGTAGTATTGAATCTCACTTCTACCTCTGGAAACGATAATTCTAACGTTACTCTTGCAGCAGGTTCAAACATCACACTAACCAGGGATAGTGCAACTCAGGTAACTATCGATGCAGCAGGAGGAGGATCAGGATCACCAGGAGGATCTACTACTCAGGTACAGTTTAATAATGCCGGATCATTTGGTGGAGACGCAGGACTTGTTTATGATAGTACAAATGACAGATTAGGAATAGGCGGTATAGGAACTCCTGTTACTACTTTACATCTTGCAAAAGGAAGTACTCCTATCTTCTTAGACGGTGCTACAGCATCAGAAGCTACTCAGTACATCAGAATAGATCCCGATGGTACCCCGGGTAATGGATTTAGGCTTGGAGCAGGATACGCATCTCCTAACACTGATTTTGAAATAGACTATCATGATGGTTCAAGTTGGGACACACACTTTAGGTTAGCACATGATGGAACGTTAGAAATACCGAACCTCGGAGCAAACACCGACTCTAACGTACTTTACTACAACACAACTGACGGAAGGGTATCTTACGGAGCAGCTCCTTCAGGTGGAGGATCGACCTCACCAGGAGGATCTACTACTCAGGTACAGTTTAATAATGCAGGAGCATTTAGTGGAGACGCAGGACTTGTTTACGATAGTACAAATGATAGATTAGGTATTGGAGGTACAGGTACTCCTTCCAGCACTCTGCATCTTGCAAAAGGAAGTACTCCTCTCTTCTTAGATGGTACTACAGCAACAGAAGCTACTCAGTACATCAAAATGAAACCAAATGGTGAAACAAACAACGGTATCAGGATTGGAGTAGGGTACGCATCCACTACAGGAACATCCTTCAAGATAGGACATCATGCTTCAGGTACTGGCTGGACTGATAAATTTGAGTTACGTGGTTCAAACGGTGCTATCACTCTATCAGGATATTCAGGAACCAATCTTCCTTCATCTAGCTCAGATTACGTACTTGCAACTAACGGCAACGGTGTTGTCGTGAAAGTGCCAATCACTTTCTCTTCAACTAGTCGTTATGGATTCGGTACTGATAATCCAACTGCTGGAAAACTTCAAGTACAAGGAAACGCATCAGGTGTATCTATTTATGCCTCTCATGATATTGTTGCTTATTCTGATGCAAGATCAAAAGTAAACGTAGAGACTATTCCAAATGCATTAGAAAAAGTAAATGCAGTTAGGGGTGTAACTTACAACAAGGTAGAAGATCCGGAAGGAATGAGATACATGGGAGTTATTGCTCAAGAGTTATTAGAGCATTTACCTGAGGTAGTTCACCAAGGAGATGAAGGTAACTACTCAGTAGCATATGGAAATGTTGTAGGTGTATTGATTGAAGCAGTAAAAGAACTAACTGCTAAGGTAGAAGATTTAGAATCAAGATTAGAAAAGTAAGATGGCTGATTACAAGATAGCACCAGATAGCACAGGTATTATTTCCTTAGGAGCTATGAGGAAGTCCTTAGAAGCTGAAGCAGACTATACTGCAGCTTCAAAGCATACTGCTGCTGCTACTTCTGTAAACACTTTAGTAAATACTCCATCTGCATATCAAGCCAACTGTGATTCCTTTACTTGGAGTGCTACCAGTCCAAAAGGGTTTCAAGAGATGTATGGAGAGACTTGGTCTGATGGATCAGGCGGAGGACCCACCTCTTACACTCTCACTTTAAGCACACCTACCACCACTAACGGTAACTGTGATAGAGCTAAAGTAACTATTGTACAAGGTGGTGTTACTTTAGCCACTATGAGTTCTCCTGCAGGAGCATCACCTTCTTGGAATGCTTCCTCAGTAACTGTAACAGATGACTCCGTAGTCAGAATAACTGCTACTGATCAAGGAGGTGGAGGAGCAGGATGTACCGCAAGCTACACTAATCTTCTTGTAAAAGACGGCAATACAATAAGAATAAACATTACAGATGAATCAATAGCTGTAGGTAACGGATCGTATCCTACAGCATGGTGGCAGTTTACTCCGAGTGGTAACAAGACTATTAACGTACAGACTACTGCAGTAATAGGAATCTAAAAAAATAAAAAAAATAGTTGTAGAACAAAAAAATAGTTCTTACATTAGTATTAGGTAGAGGTCTACTTTACCTTTTACTACTGAAGAACAAAGAGTTATTATGTCAAAGAAGTATTCAATATTTCACATTGAAGGAGGATTAGGAAAGCATGTAGCAGCTACAGCAATAGCTAAGTCTATCAAGAAGACTCACCCTACCAGGGAGTTATTAGTTATCTGTGCATATCCTGAAGTCTTTCTAAACCTTAGTTTTGTAGATAGAGTTTATGCAATAGGTAACACTCCTTATTTCTATCAGGATTACATTGAGGGTAAGGATAGTCTAATGTTCAAGCATGAACCTTACTTCACTACAGATCATATCAACAAGAAGTTACCTTTGATTGAGAACTGGTCAAAACTCTATGATCTAAAGTACAAGAAAGAGAAACCAGAACTTATCTTCAACTCAGTACAGAAGGATGTAGGTATTCAGGCATGGAAGAGAGATAAGCCTGTAGCAGTTCTTCAGACCAATGGAGGTCCTTTGAGTGACCAACAGTTACCTTATTCCTGGACCAGAGACATGCCTTACAGTGTAGCATTAGATATTGCTGATCAACTAAACAAAGCAGGCTTTCATGTTATTCAGGTATGTAGAACAGGATCACAGCATTTACCAAATGTAGAGGTAGTAGACAAGTCAATGACTAATATGGAGTTATTCTCTATGTTATTAGTATCTCAGAAGAGAGTATTTATTGACTCCTGTTTACAACATGCAGCAGCAGCATTAGGTTTACAATCTACAGTATTGTGGATAGGAACTTCTCCTAAGGTATTTGGTTATGAATCACATTTAAATGTTGTAGCAGATACACCAGATGGTATTTGCTTACCAGACAGTTATTTATTTGACTATCAGTTTACAGGAACACCTTATGAGTGTCCTTATTTAGATACCATAAAGTTTGATCAACAGAAGATATTTGAGTTGATAAATAAACAGAAATAGGAGATCTTTCTATCAATAGAATAGTTATTAGATAGTAATAGATACTAAAGGAGATAAAATCAAAACATAATAATAAACAATAGAAACAGTAAAATGGCAAATCAAAAACTAACAGAGGATCAAGTACAAAGAATCAATGATACTCAACAAAGAAGACAAGCAGTAATCCAGGAGTTAGGAAACTTGGATATTGATAGAGCAACTTTAGAAGCAAAGAGAAACCAGGTGCTAACCTTCTTAGATGAAACCCTAGAACTAGAGAAAGCATTAGGAGAAGAACTCACAGAAGCATATGGACCTGGTACAGTAGATTTAGAAGCTGAAGAGTTTATCCCTGCAGAAGAAAAGTAATAGGGGTTTAGTACCTCTTTTTCTATTTATTATTGAAATAATCCCTTGAACATAATAACTAATGTTTGAGAGTTCTTCAACTATTTATTAGAAATAAACTAACAATCTCATTACAACATGGCAGAGAGAATAGTATCCCCAGGTGTATTTACTAGAGAGCAAGATCTTTCTTACTTGACACCAGCACCAGCTGAAGTATCTACAGCGGTTGTAGGTCCAGCAGTAAAAGGACCAATTGATATTCCTACTATTGTAAGATCTTACAGTGAGTATGTATCTATCTTTGGTGATAGATTCCTTTCAGGATCAGACTACTACCAACACCTATCTTCAGTATCAGCAGAGAAATACTTCGAGCAAGGAGGAACTTCTTTATTGATGACTAGAGTTGTTGAACCATCAGATACATGGGCAGCAGCAGAGTCAGCAGTAGTAGCAGGTGAAACAGTAGGTGGAAGTATTTCTACAGCAACAGCAGATTTAGCAGCATCGATCTTGACTTCAGATTTCGGTACAGTTACTGATCACGAGCTCAAGTTTACTCACAGTGGTGAGACTTACAGATTTATCTTCTCAGATCCTACTTTAGGTATCCCAGTAGATCAATCTCCTATCTTCTTCATAGAGACAGCAGCAACTGCAGTAGGTGCAATCACTAACCTATCAAGCTCTTTCAACTCAAACTTAGGTTTATCTTTAGAGTTGATTTACGGAGGTACAGGAACAAGTGTAGATATCAACTCAACAGTAGCTGGTATTACTTACGAAGGTTTAGAAGTAAAAGTAGCAGAAGGAGCAGCAGAAGAATTAGTAGGAACTTTAGCAGGTGGTACTAACGTATCAGCTCCAAGTACCTTCTTCACTTTAGAAACATTAGGTAAAGGAGAGATATTCAACTCATCAGGTTCTGTACAGGACGATGGTTCAGTAGATGCTGGTACTGTTGATAACTTCAGAGTAGAGTTGAGAGATGTAGATTCCGATTTAGGTGTATTTGATATTTACATCAGAAGAGGTGATGATACAGATAAGACTCCTATCTTCTTAGAGACATATAGTAATGTAAACTTAGATCCAAATTCTGAGAACTACATTGCAGCAGTTATCGGTGATACACATTATGCATTGAATGCTGAAGGTGACGCAGTACAGGAGTACGGTGAATATCCAAACAGATCAAGATTAGTAAGAGTACAGTCAGTAAACGTACAGCAACCAGATTACTTTGATAACTCAGGAAAACCTAAAGCAGCATTTGCAGCAGACTTAGACGTCTTAGCAGGAGCAGAAGGTGTTATTCCTTTTATCAGTGGTCAAGGTTCAATAGCACCAGCAGGAGCTAAGTTCTTACATGAGATCAACGGTGACGATACAGAAGGTATCGAAGCACTAGCAGGAGATGTTCCTGGATACTCTAACGCAGTAAAAGTCCTAAACAATACAGAGGGTTACAGATTTGATGTTTTAGTAACACCAGGTTTGAATCAACAACAACATGCTACTACAGTAGGTAAGTATTTAGACTTAGTACAAGAGAGAGGAGATTCTATTTACATCTTAGACACTGTACCTTATGGAGCAGCAGTAGGAGATGCAGTAGTAGAAGCAAAAGAGCTAAACAGTTCTTATGCAGCAACTTACTGGCCGTGGGTAAAAGTACAGACTCAAGGAATAGGTAAACAGATTTGGTCTCCAGCATCAGTTGTTATGCCAGGTGTTTATGCCTTCTCAGATTCAGTAGCAGCATCATGGTTTGCACCAGCAGGTATGGTAAGAGGTGGTATTCCTGGAGTATTGAGAGCAGAGAGAAAGTTATCTAAGACAGATAGAGATTCACTTTACTCAGCTAAGGTAAACCCATTAGCAACCTTCCCAGGAACAGGAGTTGTAGCATACGGTCAGAAAACATTACAAACTAAGCCAAGTGCTTTAGATAGAGTAAACGTTAGAAGACTATTGATCACCTTGAAGAGATTCATTGGTAATCAAGCTAACAACTTAGTATTCGAACAAAACTCAATCGCTACAAGAAACAGATTCTTAGCAGCAGTAAATCCTTACTTAGACATAGTAGTACAGAGAGAAGGTTTATATGCATTTAGAGTTGTAATGGATGATATCAATAATCCAGCGGATGTAGTTGATAGAAATATGTTAGTAGGTCAGATCTACATTCAACCTACTAAAACTGCAGAGTTTATAGTACTTGATTTCGTAGTAGAACCAACTGGTGCAAGATTTGAAGTCTAACTATTTATAATAAAGTAAAAAACGTAATAAGATGCCAATATTAGACGCTAACGAAATCATGTTCAACGCTTTTGAACCAAAAGTTCAAAATAGGTTCATCATGTACATTGACGGTATTCCTTCATACTTAGTGAAGACAGCGAACGCACCACAGTTCAGTGATGCACCCATTACCCTACACCACATCAATACTTACCGTAGATTGAGAGGTAAGAGAGATTGGCAGAATATGCAAGTATCATTATATGATCCAATCACACCTTCAGGTACTCAGGCAGTAATGGAGTGGGCTAGAGCAGGATATGAATCAGTAACAGGTCGTGCTAACTACTCAGATCTTTACAAGAAAGATGTTACCTTCAACGTATTAGGTCCTGTAGGGGATATCGTTGGAGAGTGGATCTTGAAAGGAGCATTCGTAGAATCTTCTAACTTCGGATCATATGACTGGTCAAGTGCAGAAGCAGTATCTATTGATATGACCTTAGCATTTGATTACGCAGTACTAAACTTCTAATAAAGATTATGGATAACTTTAATATCAGAAAGTTCTTGACAGAAAACAAACTAACCTCAGTTAGTATGTTAGCAGAAGATCAAGACACTAAGGACAGAATAGAGGGACTAACAAGTCAACCTTTATTAGAGAAGTTCTTACAGTGTGCAAAAGACATTTACCAAGATCATCAAGACAGTGGTGAGATGTTTTATGCAGAAGATGTTGCTCAGTACTTATGTGGTGAGATAGAGAAAGCATTAGCACCAATGGATATTGATGCATCTCATTTAGGAGAGAATACTGAAGAAGAAGTTGACGAAGGCGAGATAATGCCAGAGGTAGAGGTATCTACTGAAGTTTCTGATGAGGTAAAAGAATATGTTCAAGAAGCTCTAAAAGGTACTACAGCAGAAGAGGTAGCAAAGATCATAGAAAGAACTTGTAGTAAAGGAGCAATGGAGATGCAGTTAGAAGTCATCTCAGAGATTATTGCAGCATACGAATCTAAGATCAACTCTTTAGAAGAAGATACTTCTTTAGCAGGTATTATCGATAATAGAAAGATGAATGAGATGAAGAAGATTGTAAAAGGTCTTCACAAAGAATACGGTAACTGTCAAAAGACGTACGAAAGAAAGTATTCAGAAAAGTAATCTTATAAAATATTTGATAGAAAGAACCTAGGCTTATGTCTAGGTTTTTTTTTCTTAGATATTTATATATGATAAGTTATAACTAAACAAGTTTTATGGAGTTTACATTACCCACAGAGATCATCGAGTTACCTTCCAAAGGTTTACTTTACCCTGAAGGACATCCTTTAGCATCAGGAGAAGTAGAGATGAAATACATGACTGCTAAAGAGGAAGATATCCTTACCAACCAGAACTACATCAAGAACGGAACTGTTATTGATAAGTTATTGAAGTCATTACTAGTAACAGAGTTTGACTACAATGATCTATTAGTAGGAGATAAGAATGCTATTATGATAGCTGCTCGTATTTTATCTTATGGAAAGGATTATCCAGTAGAGTACAATGGAGAACAGGTAGAAGTAGATCTATCCTTATTAGATGCTAAACCACATGAGGTAGAGTATCAGAGAGAGAGTAGAGAGTTTCCTGTGAAGTTACCAAAATCAGGTTACGAAGTTATCTTCAAGGTATTTACTCACGGAGACGAGTTATCTATTGATCAAGAGATCAAAGGTTTACAAAAGATCAACAAGAATGATGTTCCAGAAGTTACTACTAGGTTGAAACATATGATTGTAGCAATCAACGGTAATAGAGAGAGAGCAGATATTAGAAAGTTTGTAGATGGATATCTATTAGCACAAGATGCTAGAGCATTGAGAGAAGAGTATGTAAGAGTTTCTCCTGATGTAGATTTGAAGTTTACTTACACTTATGATGATGGAAGTGATGAGGAGGTCACTCTGCCTATCGGGATCAACTTTTTTTGGCCTGACGCCTGATTATCGTAAGAACGTATTCCAACAGATTCATGAGATAGTTTTTCATGGAAAAGGAGGATACGATTGGGGTACTGTTTACAATATGCCAATCTGGTTGAGAAAGTACACTTTCAAGACTATTGAAGAGTTTTACGATAAAGAACAAGCAGCTCACAAAGAAGCTATGAATAAATCTAATAATGTACAGGAGGTAGCTTCTGAAGCCACTATTCCCAAGGGACCGGACATTAAACCAAATTATTCAACGAGAACCTCTAGAAGTTAGAGGTTTCTCTATTTATAAGAATAGTAAAGAGTAATGGCAGAAGAAGATAAATCAAAACCTTTAGGTAGAGTAGAAACCAAGGCAGCAGCAGTGGAGATGAAAGCAACAGCTCAAGCTCTTACTTCTATGTCTAACTCCTTGAAGAATCTCAAAGGAGAAGCTGGAGAGATTGCAGGAGATGTCGCTAAGTCCATCAATAAGGCTGCCGCTGCTTACAGAGATATTTCCTCTGAGGTCTACAATACAGTAGAGGGAGAGAGAGATTACGAAAAGATCCTCAAGAAGAATCAACAGATCAAACAACAGATGTTAGATCTTGAGATTGAGAAAGAAATAGTATTAGCCAGAATAAGTACTGCTACTGATGATGAGATAGCAGGATACAGGAAGTTACTGAGAGGTATTTATGATACTGTAGAAGCAGTTGAAGCACAAGCAACATCAACTGCTAAGGTAGCTGAAACTACAAAAGAGATAGTAAAAGCAGGAGAGAAGTTCGCAGCACTCTCAGAGAAGTTTGCTGAGATACCTCTTATTGGAGGACTCATAGCTGGACCTTTAGCTGAAGCTGGTAAAGTAGCTGAGAAGGCAGTAGCAAATGGAGCAGGTCCTTTATCTGCTAAACTACAAGGAGCTGCAGCAGCAGCAATGCAGTTAGGTAAGAATCTAGGTCCTGCCGCATTACTAGCAAGCGTAATGACTGCTGCTAAGGAGACTAAAGCACTCAGTACTAACTTAGGTGTTAGTTTAGATTCTGCTACAGAGATGCAAAAGGGGTTTGCAAAGTTTGCAGAAGACTCAAGAGACTCAAGAATAAACTCTACAAAATTAGCATCAGCACAGAACTCCTTAGCTAAACAATTGAAACTAGGTGTAGAATTCTCAGGAGAGACTTTAGCAAACTTTACTAAGCTAACTGAATACATGGGAGTATCGGAAGGAGCTGCTTCCAGGTTAGCTTTGCTAACAGAGAGTACTGCAATGTCTTCTGATGAATTTCAGAGCAGTTTAGCTCAATCAGTAGTAGAATCAAATAAAGCATTAGGAGTAAATGTATCTCTAAGTGAAGCATTTGAAACCATAGGTTCAGCATCTGCATCTACTTATCTTACTTTAAGAAGAAGTCCTCAGCAGTTAGGAAAGATGGTTGCTGAAGCTAAGAAGTTAGGTTTAGAGTTTTCCCAGATAGAGGACATCGCCTCATCTATGTTAGACTTTGAATCTTCTATCCAGGCGGAGTTAGAAGCAGAGGTACTAACTGGTAAACAGTTGAACTTTGAGAGAGCTAGGATGGCTGCTCTACAAGGAGACCAACTAACCCTTACTAGAGAGATAGCATCCCAAGTAGGAACTATCACAGAGTTTGAAAACATGAATGTTATTGCTAGAGAGTCTTTAGCAAAATCCATGGGTATGAATTCTGATCAGATGGCAGAGATGTTATTGAAATCAGAAGCATTAGCAGCTAATGAAGAGGCAGCAGCTAAGCTATCAGCAGAACAGCTACAGACTGCTAGAAAGAGAGCAGAAGCAACTGGTGATTTAGGTAAAGCTTTACTAGAAGTAAATCAAGAAGCTTCTGTAGATCAGAAATTCCAGGATGCTACAGGAAAGTTATTAGATGCATTCAAACAGATAGCAATACAGGTAACACCTTTAGTTACTAAGTTAGCAGATTTATTTGCAAAGTTTTCTTCTTCTCCTTTAGGGAAGATGGCAGTAGTAGGAGCAACTGCATTAGTAGGAATATCTACTGTAGCTTCAATGTTCAAGGGTATGAGAGGTATCACTCCTATGATGCCTCTTTATACTAAAGAAGCAATAGCAGGAGGAGCAAGCGGAGCAAGCGGAGGAATCGCTAAAGGTGCTGACGGAAGGTACAGAGATGCTAAAGGAGGATTTGCTGCCAAGCCAAAAGGGATGTTTAGTTCAGGTAGGAGATTCAAAGCAACAGGAGGTGGAATGGCATTAGGAGCCGGAATAGGGATAGCAGGATCTATGGTAGGTAATGAAGTTTCTAAAGCTGGACAGGAAGGTTTAGGAAAAGGAATATCAATGGGTGCTCAAGGAGTTATGATGGGAGCAATGTTTGGACCAATGGGAATGGCTATTGGAGGAGGGATAGGTCTTGTTGCAGGATTAGTCACTGGTACCATGGAAAAACAAGAGAGAGAGAGAGCTGAAGCAGAACAGCAGAGAGTAGACAACTATCAGAAGATGTTACAAGAACAAGCCCAGCAACAAGCCACCATCTATCTAGATAGTAATAAAGTAGGTATGGGATTGACTTTAGGAACCAACTACAAAACTCAATAAGAATGTCTTTATTCAGTAAAATAGGAAGAGATGCAAGTCTACAGGTCAATGCAAGAGCAGATGATTTTCTTAGAATGTCTAAGTTACTTACTTCTTACCAAGGAGCAAAGTTTCTAGCTAATCAAGCTTTACTAAGAGCCTCTAACTTCAATGGTGAAGATAGAGAATCAATAGCCAAGACAGCTATTGATACAGCAGTAGATGTATCTTCAATAACAGCTTCACTGCTATCACAGGTTGCAGTAAATGGAACAGGAACACATTTCCTATTTAATGAATATGGATCCCGTCAAGGGAAGCGTCCTTATTTCACTGCTCAAGATAACGCAGCAGTACAAGCTAAGTTTGGAGGTCAAGTTAACGTACAACGTGCTACTATCCTAGGTGAACTTAAAGCCAAGGATGAGAAGAAAAAGAGAACAGGACCAGTAGCAATCAGGCAGGAAGAAGATGCTTTTCACATGGACCCTACTTCTGTACTGATTGAAGACGGTACAAACGCTACGGACAGTGATTTGCAGAACTTAGTAAACAAGGATACCTGTCTCTTATACACATCTGACGCTGCCG
>ENA-OSIY01001707-OSIY01001707.1-marine-metagenome-genome-assembly--contig:-NODE-1707-length-11641-cov-8.035887_pt1 | contig 11641 bp, 24 predicted proteins | sample MGYA00237884_ERZ534233 | MGnify/ENA primary metagenome ERZ534233 (study PRJEB26412, sample SAMN06343840) | marine metagenome | isolation source: estuarine water | place: USA: Columbia River Estuary... | reverse complement strand
AGCTTAGGTAAGTTATTCCAATGGAATACATCTCCAGCGGAACTGACTGTGTCTAATAGCTTACGCACCTTTTCACGATCTGCCATCTTAGCAGTAAGCTGTTCTAAGCTTTGTTTAGTACGAAGCCAAGACCTCTTAGCTTCTTGAAAAGCTCCTACAGATTTTGACCAAATAGCAAAAGATTCTTGATGCTGAGCTAACCTTACCTTTACGATTGCAACTTCTTCCTCATCAGGCATCTGCTTAACTTGTTTACTTAGCTTACTTTTCTGTGCTAAGACATTCTTAAGCTCACCTTGAAACCCTGCTATCTGATGCTGCTCTTGCTTAACATCTTTCTCGTAATAAAACTTTTGCTGTTCTATTTCAAGATTGCGGGCTATTAAAGCTTTTGCTTCTTCTATCCCTGCATCGTCTAACCCTACTAGCTTTGCAGCAACTACCCCAAGCTCTTTCTCTACTTTTTCTACATCTGCTAAAGCATAGGCACACCGCTGCTGCCACTCTTCCAGCTGAATATGATATTTTGTTAGCCTTGTATCACATTCTTCTGAATAAGTTAAAATACGCACAACTTCTGCAATTCTAGTTACATTTCTTAAATACTCTACCTTTACCTGTTCAACATATTCTTTTGTAACTTCTTGCCCGCATTGTGTACAAAGACGATTGTCCGAATGTGTCAACAATGTAGATACTTGTTTAATTTTGAACTCTAGCTCGTGCTTTTCTTTAGTTAAATTTTTCTGAATAGTTGAATCCACGTAATCGCTAGTAAACTTAGGTTTCAACTTTTGTTTTTCTTTAACTGCAGCTACAAGTTCAGCATGGTCCTGTCTTTTTTCAAATAAATTAAGACAAATTAGTTTTTGATCACCAACTAATTCTAACACTTCTTTAGCTATCGCTAACTTATGCTTAAACTCAGCTTGCCAAGCTTCCCGCTTAGCAAGCTTTTCTGCAGATTGGCTTTTCTGTAGCTTTTCCAAAGAAAGGTTTAACCTTTCTATTTTATGTTTTACTTCTTGTAACTGAGTCTGAGCTTCTTTACCTAACTCATATTTTGAAAGCAATAGCTGGTGAGCTTCTAACTCTGCATCTAACAACAGATTTAGCTTAGCAGCTCTACCTATCTCCGTATGCTCTGTCATCGCTGTGCGAGTCTCTCTGATAGCGTCTTCTAGCTCTACGCTATTGTCCACTACCTCAATACCCTGCTGCCTTGCTACATAATCCATACACACCTTGTGAATGGATGATGCTGCTTCCGTACCACACAGATACTGAAAGGTTTTAGCTCGCTCACTAGGTGTCTGGTCCAAGAAGCTAAACATCTCCCACTGATTGACAAACACATACTTGTCAATCACTGCTTTACTGATGTCGAGGTAGTTAATAACTGCTTCGTTTACATCCGTAGCTTTCTCAAATACAGATACACCAATCTTAAACTCGTTCTTGTTAGGTCGCAGCCACCTTGTTAAGGTAAACGATTGACCTTGGTGTTTACCTATTACACGAATGTAACTTGGATCGCTGCTGCCATTCGTTATGATCTCAGCCTTAGTGCCACCAAGGCGAGTGAAGTCATTAGTCAACGCTGCATAAACTGCGTTGACTAATGTTGATTTACCCGACCCATTTGCTCCTACGATACCCACCAGACCCCGCCCAAACTTAACAGTCAAGCTTTGGTGTGGGCCTATGTTCTTAAGCTCTACTTGTTCTATGTGCATGATAACTCCTAAGCATGAGATTTAACCCACTGCTGTAATGCCTGCTCGGGGTCAGGACTTTGTAAAAGTGTTAACACTAAATCATGAACTAAAGGCTTTTCTGATTTGCTTATACAAGCGTCTACGCATTGCATCATGCCTATGCGATCCCCAGCGACAACTTGAACACCTTGTTCTTCTACTTCAAATTGTTTGTTTTCTTTTTGTTTAAAAAACAAATGAGCTTTGGATTCAAAGTGTTGTTTAAATCTACCTACCAACTCGATGTCACTAGAGGTATGTAATAGGTGCAGCAAAGGCATTGCGATTTCTGCGGGTATTGCGTTGTCTTCCGCATAAGCTGCAGCTGTAGCTAATTCTTTTTCTGCCATTAGTCTTAACACTTCCCAAGAACCTTTTGCTGCAGTTGCATTCAAACGAATGCACCTACGGCTATACAACGGCAGAGTTTCTATTATAAGCTTCTCTGTTGTATTGTATTTTTTATCGTAATTCTTAATTAAGAATACTTTCTTATCCACTGGCTCTGAGATACTACGCATGTGCGTGCTGCCAGGACTGAGCACAGTAAGATCACCATGGTGATGAATCAAATTCATATGGTAATCACCAGTGATTAGATACTTTACATTTGGAGGGATGTCATTGAAACACCCCTGCGGTTTAGCCATGTCTCCCATAAAGTCTCGCCACACTTGATGGCAAACAAGTATAGAAGACTCTTTTGCTAATTCGCTTTTAAGAAATTGTTTTAACTTCTCTTCGTTGTTTTGGTAATCGCATCCAGCAATTTGCCAGCCGTCAAAAGATGTGCTTTGTTCGTGAAGCCAAACAGCCTTAGTGGCTGCTTGTAGCCATGGGCTTTCTTGATACTCGTGCTGCCCTTGGTTATAATAAACCTTAATACCCGTTTCCGTTAGTTTACGGACACCCTCCAAAAGCTTGTGAATGGGTTCCGAGACATTAACCTGTTTGTCAAGAATGTCTCCTGCAAGGATAACTGCCTCGACTCCATTGTCGAAAGCCAGAGTTACAATCTGGTCCCAAGCGTAATAGCTGTCCCCCTCGATAGGACGATGAGTCCAAGTACGGTTGCTGAGGTGAAGGTCACTTGTTACTAAGATATTCATGAGATACTCCTTATGTTAAAAAATAATGTGCAGATAGTTGCCATGCCCATCTGCGAGCTGTGTGATCGTCTTACCATTGCAAAGTTAAAACTGCAACGATTGCCCGCTGAAGAACTAAACAAAACTTTATTACGAAAACAAATTGCATACTATGAAACTGGGATTGATCATAACGATTCCAAGATCTGCGATTTGATTGCTGCTCTGCTTGATATCAATGGGCAAATGTGGGACGCAGAACACGACATACGCAAAGGGCTAGACGACATACTAGGGCTAGCTGAAATAGGTAAACGAGCTATTAAAATCCGGAATTTAAATTGCATTCGAGTTGCCATTAAAAACAAGATTACCATGTTGGCCGGACAACCTGAGTTTAGTGACTGCAAAATGAATCACATTAGTCAGCGGTCCAATAACTCCGATACCACTGCATCGCCATCGGTGTAAAACAAAGCTACAGTCTCATGCGTCTCGATCCAGATTCTAGCTCCATTCTTCAAAGGCTTGTCCATACTCTGCACAATGCGTGCAACCTCGTTACCTAGCTTATCGTAGATGATCACTAAGTTGCCACGCAGACTACGACCTCGCCTATGCACTGCAATCACCGGATCATCTTTACCGCTTCTGATGTTGCTACGCATGTCTGCCCGAGACACATGCATACGACAAATGCTAGTCCGAGTCTTCTTCCCCTTGGAAGCTATCGAAGTCGATTTCGTCATTGTCTGTTCCTCCTTGAATGTGGCTTAGCTCTCCAAGAGCACCTTTAAGCCATTTGAAAAACTCTTTCCTTGTTTTCTTTGCCAACTCCATACCTTTAGCTTCTCGCCTCTCAAAGTCAAGAAATGCTACGGACAGCAGCAGTGCCGCTGCCTTTACTGTTGTGATGCGGTGAAACACACACGCATCTGAATTCCATTCTTCTTCCTCTTCATAGTTCCGTACGATAGCATCGTACTTCTCACGGATGCGTCTTAGAGCTTGCCACGACATAAACATATCGGGTACAGCCAGCCGTGTAAACTGGTTTATAGATGCATCCGTTGCCAAAGGCTCTTGACCCATCTTCCTAATAAAAGGAGTTTCGGGAGCATTTAAACGAATAGCTTCTTCATTAGCCCAGTCAAACTGCTCTGCAGCCCACTGATATAATTCTGTTAGATTGAAGAATAAATCTCGAGGGCTGCCACTGTTCTTGGGATATGGGGGTGAATTAATTTCCATCGATGTCTCCTCTTTGTTTGTATTTAGTAATGCGTAATAAGTGAGCGTCAGATCTAGTCAACAACGAAATAAAACTTTGCAGATTTTCAGAAGCAAACAAAGTTGCCCAAGGAACACGCAAAACTGTCGCCATTGCTTTAACGATGTTAGTGTTAGTACCTCCTTTAAAAGTTGTAAAAGTTAAACTAGGCTGTACGGCAAGCCTAGTCAGTTGCTTACGAATGTCACAATCTGCAGGTACAATTTGAATACCTGCATGCCGTACTTGTAGGTTACCTTTGTCTACAAATGGAACGCACAGTTGAACAGTAGCCAAAGCAGAGCACCACTGATGCGGGCCATAGTCAGAACGAAAGAAAGGCAATTCTTGTAAATTCCAGATTTTGGTACGCTGCCAAGCTATGACTTTACAAGGTTGCCTTATTGCTCTAGGGATACGGTTCAAAGCCAAGTAAATCGGATACAGTCGCCTACGCACAAAACACCAAGGACAAGCTTTTGGATTGTTACAAAAGCGAGTGATAGGCTCTATCAAAAAACCAACAGGACAACAGTTTAAAGCATAGGTGTAAGCGTACTTGTTTTCTGGATATTGGTGCATTAATCGATAGTACTGATTACGCAGATTCTTCTGCAGTATTTGCGTGCGAGCCATATCCGAGCTGTGCGTATTTGGTAATGCGTTTAAAACACAATAGCGTAAAAGTGATAACGCAGTGTTTTCCCCTTTATCTTGCAACTGATGTTTAACCACGCCTTTAATAGAATTAACTGCTGCTTCAACAATGTTCGGATCGTCCATGATAAGTCTTTCTGTTACCAAATAAACTGTGTGCCCAAATAAGGTTTGTAAACTTGTACTGCTGTTATTTGATTCTGTTCCTTCTGAAACTTTAACACTTTGCTAACTTCAGCAATGCTTCGCCATAAGAAAGCTATTTCTTTTGGGCAAAGCACTTGCGAAGTTCCAAAGGTTATAGCAAAAAAGTCAGGAACAAAAAGCGTATAACCAATAGGAAATTTATTGTCAGTTAAGTGTTTACAAAACTGCTTTAAATCCTTATCCCAGTTACGAAGTATGTCTGTAATCTTTGCGTGATACCCTAGCCTATTGTTTACAGCCTTATCATCTTGCAATAAGGCAATGTAATTATTCATGTTTACTGTTTCTTTCTCTTTCTAAATTTTCATTGCTGCAGAAGTGCCACGACCAATGAAAGCCTTGCTCAATGTGGCACCCATGATCCGCAGCTATCTTATCTAACTTAGCCCACTCCTTCTTCCCATTGCCCCCATTTAATAGATGGTACAGTTCTCCTTCTGCAACAAACACCACTTCTCCAAATGCCATATCCTTTTCCTTCTCTTCCCACTGTTCAGCCGTATAGGCTTTTGTATCAATGTACTTTGATACAAACTTGTCTACCGCTTTAAACAGCTTTTCTCTTGTTTTAGTCTTAAGCATACCCTTACCCCTCCTGTTAGTTAGAAGACTGCAAATAGATGCCTCTGTTCGTCCGCAATCGGTCTTCAGCTTCAATCTTGGCATCTTCTACTGATTTACATTTAAACTGATACCCATTAATCATCAAAGTAACCCAAGCAATGTTGCTACGCTCTAAAATAGTGGGGTAAACAGTTTTAGAATATTTAAAGCGGTGAGTAACATGTTTAACCCCATTAACTACTTTTTCTTCAGTTTTCCACTCAGCCATGTTAATCTCCTGTTCAAGCGTCCACTTCATAACCTTCAAACCAATCTCCAACCTTTGCTGTTCTAGCTTTTGCAAGCGACAGCACAGCCGTCCTAGAACTTGTTTCTGGGTCAGAGCAATGCTTTTGGGCTTGCTCAAGAGTTAACCCTCGATGCAGCGTTCTAGCCCCTCCTTTAGCGTAAAACCGAATAATCTTGTAGCGTAGTTCCATATGTTTTCCTTTGGTAAGTTACAACACAAGTTCACAAAGTTGTGAACTTGTGGTATTCTACTCTAAGAGAGTAGAACAATAGCTAAGCCAGCTCACGCATATCCGCCTCTACGTCTAACCCATACGCGCTCGAGATGGGGCCGTCTGTTTCTTTTCCATTCACATACACATCCACCGCTACTCCCTCGTCAGTTGCGTGGATTCTTACCGAAAATCCTTTGACAGTAAACCAACCCGCCTGATTGGTTAGGACATAGTCTCCGTCTTCTAGTTCTTTGTTTTCCATTGGTTCTCCTCGTTAGGTTTAAAACTAAAGCCAGCGCCGGATCTCAAGGGGCAACACACATCGAAAAAGAGTTGCCTTCTTCTTAGCACTGGCCTTAGTTTGCTTTCAATTTTGTTAATTAGAGAAGAACACTTTCCTACGGGTGTTCTTCTCTACACTTTTAGGGTAGAGTACCACAAGTTCACAACTTTGTGACTTTGTGTTGTGGCTATTGATACGTATTGTAGGACGATTTATTTCAATGTCTACAATTTTGAAATTGTTTTTTCGATAAGTTTAAGAATTTGGTGAAGAAGCTTTATACCTACATGAATTTCTGATTTAGGTTGGGTTTTGACTTTGGCAGCTACTGTTTTGGCAGCTACCACCAACTTAGGTATATTTGCCTTCATTTGCCATGCAGGTCTAGTTCTACCATTTCTAATTGTAGACAGATGCCTTTCAATTATCCCTGCTTGAACTAATTGACTCCGGTATATTAATACCGTTGCCTTAGTTAGCCCCGTTGCTTTGACAATGTCTATGTCGCAAACACTACCCATTTGTTTGATATACTGACAAATCTTTTGCTTACCTTTGTTGAAACCTTTTGTGTAATCTTTACGCATTATGTTTTTCTTTCTTTTAATGTGGTTTTTTTCCAGAATCATATTTTAATCCTCTTAAACCAAGAATTTTTCGCCAATCTCGTCCATACTTATAAGCCATATCTCGTTTAATTTGTCGGCATCCTTCGTAATACCAATGAGCTTGTCCTCCGTAGAATTTTATAGCAGAGGTGCCACCGTAAGTTTGAGCGTTAGGATCCTCATTTTTTTCTCCATGCCAAATCATTGCACGATAGCTTACGTACAGTGCTTTACCTTGGCAGCGCACTCTATAAGAATAATCTGCATCTGCTCCCCAGCCTGGTGGATGAAAAATTGAATCTAGAAATCCTACAGTTTGCAATGTTTGCAAAGAAATTAACATGCAGGTACCATCTACATGGTTAACAGCTTGTTCTTTTTCTTCCGGTAACCATTCTGTTTCGCTACGCAATTCTTTTGCAGTAGGACAATATCCCGTGTACCTAGGAACTACAACTGCTGCATCTTTACAGTTAGCAAAAGTTTTTAGCATTTCTTTAAAAAACGAATTTGAAAGTTTAACATCGTCGTTTAAGAAACAAACATAAGGAATTTGTTGTGCTATTGTGATAGCAGCTCCAAGGTTACAAGAGATAAGCCAGTTTAAATTACAGCCAGCTGTTATTCGCTGCACTTTAGCCCATGCTTGTTGTTTTTCTGTAGGTATTTCAAAGCATTTTCCGTTATCTACCACTACTACTTGTTTAACTAAAGATTCTGCGCACAGCTGGTCTAATAAGTTGTCTTTAAAAGAGTTTTTAAAGATAGTAGGGATTACTACTAAGATTTCGCTCATGTGTATTTCCTTACTCGCTAAGGCGATGCGGTATTTGCATTTCATTTAACAGCTTAGTGCAGCGTGCTATGGTAACTTCTCCAAGATTTTGAATGCTTTCTAAGTCTTCAACAGTTAGCTTAGCTAGATCCCCTACAGTCAATAGCCCATAGTTTTCTAGCGTGTTAGCTACACGGACAGGCAGTCCAACATCTGACAACGAGATAGTTTGACATTGTTCGATTCTGTCTTTTTCTTTTTCGTCGTCAGACATGAATTGCACCCAGAGTTGATCTGGGGGTTTTCTTCGTTTACGTTTGATCGGCCCGCCGTGTAGTTCCATTTAGCACCTGTGAGTTAAGAAACATTTAGCCACAAGTTTAGCAATGAACTAAGCTTGTGGCTACCTACATTATGTACTTTATTTAAGTTAACCCATCAATAATTTGCTCACGGATAGAGTCTTCAATTTTTTGTGGAAATTCATCAACTCCTTCCGCTTGCATCATTGCTTTGATAATATCATCAACTAACTCGGGTTCTTCTTTCTGTTTACCATATCTAGAATCATCAAAGAATGAGGCCATGACAGGTTGATTCCTTTCGTAAATACTTTCTGCAGTTGTCGTGGTCATTAGATCCATAACTGACACAATGTTGTCATAAGCATTGCCCCAATCCATTTCTTTGTCGATGTGCTCACAGATAACTTCCCAATCCTTGTCATCTTTTTCGTCAAACAAGTCCGCTTCCCAGTGAGCGAAGATGATGTTCTTAACACCTCTGTTTTTTACTTCAATTAATGCTTTGATTGCATCATCAATTTTCATTTTTTTCTCCTATTTGAAGATCTAACAATTTAGCTACTTCTCGTGGTGTTTCTTTTACCCACAACAATCCATTAGGGTAAACAGGGCCCGACACTTCAATGCAAGTCATTGCAGTGGAGTACCTTGACTTTTCTTCCCAGAACGCTTTGACAAACGCAGGGTTGACCCAGAACTCTTGGCTACCACCGCCACCGGATCCTAGGTTAAAGAATTGAATCGCTTTCATTTAAATCACCTTTCATACAAAGCACCAAGCAGCATTTTGAATTGCTATTCGGAGTTGTTCAATTGTTTGACAAGCTGGATGTTTCCAGCTTGAAGGTTTCTTATCACCGCTAAACTCGTATTCTTTTAGAATTTTCTCAAAATCTACAAGAGCATATTTAGCCATGATTATTAGGTCGGCAATCGCCACGACTTTTCGTTCCATTTTGCCTACCATGTTTTTGTATTCCAGCACGGACATAAACCGGTCTGGTAACACATTTTCTTGCAATTTGATTCTTACTCTTTTTTCTTCTTCTTTTTCTTCTGTCATAGTTATTCTCCTTTAGTTTTTTCTTTAAAATCTTTCTTGGCTTGTTCGACAACTACTTTCTGCATGTAGTCTCCCACACGCATTCCTTGGCTTTGCGCTGCAAAGGTTACAATGGCATGCTGCTCGGGAGAGAGCAGCACTTTCATTTGTTTCTTTTGGGTTGTTGTTGGTTCTGTAACGTTGACTTTTGCGGATACATTCTTCTTCATGGTACTTTTCTTTCTATTAAATTGATTGCTGGAAAATCAGCAGTTGCTGTAAATACACTTTCAAAATCTGGGCATAGCACTACACATTCGTTTGTAATGCCGAGACATCTTCCATCCTTTAAATGGACTACATCTACCATGACACCGCCTCCTGTGTCTTCGCTGGTTAGCTTTTCTATATAGGTCATTTGTTTCTCCTAAGTAAGTTAGTTAAAAATGTCATCAAAAATACCATCAGGCCCTTCCAGAGCTCTTACGGCATTAGATTGTCCCCCGCTCATTTCGTTCTCGTAATTTTCCCAATTGTAATCCGACCTACCCCCAAAGAACGATATGTTCTGATTTACAATCTCGCCTGAGCGTAGCTCGCGGTAGCATTCAAGGCATAAATAGCGGTAACGAGACGTTCTTAATATTCTGACATTGGTTACAATGTCTTTACAACATGAGCACTCAAAATTATCACTAGAGCGAAGCACAGGTTTAACATCCATCTTAGGCTGTTCAACTACCACTCTGTCCTTTTGTTCGGGAGTCATGACTCATTCTCCTTGTTAGAGTTGTGAGTCAGCTACTTCGCTGCCTCCTAAGCTTCTCAGTTTGTCTTTCCAAACTCTTCCATTGTAAGACACATATCCTACAAGCTTGTCTTTTAGAAAGAGGGGGCAATCTCCCCAATTACCTCCTCCTAGACCTTCAAGATTTTGCCATTCTTGAATCCTATCTCTCAGTTCTTTAATGGTATCGGCTCGCAATTCTATGCTTGCAATCTCTTCTTCTGGGTCTTGACCATGGTCAATGTTCCCATAAGCCTTAGCTTTTAACTTCAGCCTCATCTTTAGTCCTTTCTTTAATTTGTTTAAAGATGCTCATATCGCAATCTAAGAATACTCCTTTACAGTTGTGCCCTGTGATTATGATACAACGCATGTGCGGATCTACTGAGTTGCCTGCAGCATGTTCATGAATCATGCTAAAGCTTACTGGGAAGATGAAATCTTCTGGCAGTTCTGCTAGCAGCTCTGGCGTAAGGTAACGGTTATACCCTCTATTGATTGCCAACAAATTGGCGTTCAGCAGCTCTTGCTTTGTAAAGAAAGGTATGTGACTGAATGACTTAGTTTCCATTAGAATCTCCTTGTTAGAATTGTTGTGACCAATTTTCAGTTGCAGAGCTATTGATAGCCCATACACCTGAATACGCATTGTTTACAAATCTGGATTTTGACATTGCATTGAGATTACTCAACGACCAAATCCTATTTCTATGCCAATTTTTAGAAGGGAGTTTAGAATCCCATCCACTTACTGTATTTATTCTTCTTATCATCTGCTACGTCTCCAAGCTTGAGACTGGTCTTGCATTCTACCCCAGCTAAAACTCCACATAAATCTGTTAGACCAACTCTCTGGCTTTGCTTTAAATTTAGACCAGCAAAAGCTTTGACAAAAATTTACATGTCTAGTTATTATTCTCATTTCCAATTCATTCCTTTCCAGTAAGTAGTCCAACAATTAGACCAACATTCTGATCTAGTTAAATGTCCTACACTTACAAAACCTCTCCAACTTGTAGACCAAGCATGAGCTCTTTGAGAGGAATAACTCCAAGATATAGCTTCCGTAAAAGACTTAGATAGAGCTTCTGGAAATGAGTTAGCTCTTCTTATCATTACCTCCTCCTTCTAGGTGACGGCCAGAGTGCAACCCCATAGTCAGACCATAGGTGACGATGCGCCCAGACTTTAGAAAATGCAGGGCCAGAACCCCAGCCACCAAAGAATGGAACACCCGGCCCTTTAACAAGTGTGCCACCCCACGAAGACCAGACATAACTGTTATCCCAAGATCCGGTCTTAGCATGTATTCTGGCTACCTTTCTTATCATGCGTCTGTTCTCCAACTCTTTGATCGAACCCAAATAGCTTCAGAGAATAGACGACACAAAGACCAGCAAGCAGCACAACTGTGCAGAGAAAGCGACCAAGGGTTAGTTGATGTTGTAGACCTTTTCATTTCTATCGTCCAATTTTTAGACCGTGTTGACGATATTATCGTTCTCATTGACCTGTCCTCCAAGAGTGAGAGCGGTTGTACCATCTAGCACTACCAAAATCGCTGTGGGTCCGCTCACGAAACCAGTTACCTGATTTTAAATCGTAATGATCCCATTGATTAAACCACGAACATTTCTGTTGGCAATTCCAAACATCAGAGATGATTACTGCATTTGCTTTTCTTATCATGTGCCCCCCATCCAATAACTATAAGCAGATTCAAACCTGTCTCTTATACACATCTGACGCTGCCGACGAATAGAGAGGTGTAGATCTCGGTGGTCGCCGTATCATT
>ENA-OSIY01001706-OSIY01001706.1-marine-metagenome-genome-assembly--contig:-NODE-1706-length-11650-cov-7.283418_pt1 | contig 11650 bp, 9 predicted proteins | sample MGYA00237884_ERZ534233 | MGnify/ENA primary metagenome ERZ534233 (study PRJEB26412, sample SAMN06343840) | marine metagenome | isolation source: estuarine water | place: USA: Columbia River Estuary... | reverse complement strand
GTACCCTATACAGTTGTTGGATAAAAAGAGAAATAATATGTCAAAACATGTCTTAGTCCCGATTGCCGATGGGTCAGAAGAGCTGGAAGCTGTAACTATTATTGATGTACTGCGAAGATCAGGAGTAGAGGTAACGGTTGCTGCGGTAGGGGCCTTGAAAGATAACAAAATTATTGCAGCTCAGGGAACTAAGTTAATAGCTGATTGTGCTATTGGTGATTGCACAAGTACAACCTGGGACTTAATTGCTCTGCCCGGAGGAGTATCAGGCTCAGAAAACTCTACTGAGCAAAATTTACCAAAAAAAGATCTTTCACTTCATGTGAGCCAAAGGCCAAAAATAAGTTTTTCATTAGATATCAAAGAGCGAACAGATCTAACCGATAAACAAAATAAACTACTGGAGGTGGCGGCTAATAAAAATACCAAATGCGTATTTATTGATGGTTTATATGGAACTTCTAAATCATATTTGGCAGTTATGTCATCTTTGAAGCTCTTAAACGCAAAAAGAGTTGATGAAATTATTTTTATCCGTAATCCGGTAGAATCTTCAACAACTGGTAAGATTGGATTCATTCCTGGAACTAGCGAGGAAAAAATGGCTCCATATAATGCCATTCTATTTGATAAGCTGGAAGAGATGTTGCCTGAATCCGATATTGCAAAATTAAAGAAAGACAATAGGATAAACTGTCACCCTGTCGGGTTCGTGAGGGGTCGTTCTTGGAATTGTAAGGCTGTTATAGTGGATGAAGCATCGTCTATGACATGGGATGACCTCTTTCTTGTTTTAACAAGATGCGGAGAGTTTACAAAAATATTCTTTATAGGTGATTCAGTAAATCAAAATGATATTGGCGCCAAATCTGGATTCCGGAAGATGTTTGACTTATTCAATGATGAAGAAAGCAGAGATTTCGGAATTCATTGCTTTGAACTTAGGGAATATTCAGATATTGTTAGATCTGGACTCCTTAGATTCGTAATGGAAAAAGCTGGACTTATTAAAAACCCAGATAAAAATGTTAACAACTAAGTAAACACAAATAGAAAATGAATACAAATATGAAATATGAAAAAATGAGCGATATAGCTAAAATACATCCAACAGATAAGGATTTTACTCACAATTATTTTGATGGAGTCTACGAGAACTATTTTTCCCCTATTAGAGATAGTGTCACTAAATTTTGTGAAATTGGAGTAGGCGGATTTTGGAAGGATGCTGGATGGATTCCTGGAAATTCATTGAGGGTTTGGAATGAGTACTTTCACAATGCTGAAATACTTGGTTTGGATATAAATTCATTTGATTTAACCAGCAGTGGCAGAATAACTGTTGACTATATTGATCAATCTAATCGAGTATTGGTTGAACAATATGCTGCTAAACTTTCAAATTACGATATAATACTTGACGATGGATCACATGTGATGCTAGATCAACAAATTACTATAGCTTCATTTTTTAAATCACTTAAGAGTGGTGGTATATTTGTTATGGAAGATTTACACAGTAGTCCAGAAGTTAAAATTCCGGAAAAAAACGCAATATGGAATTGGGGAGATCCAAATAGAACGACCACATTGGAGATGTTGGAGGGGTTTATTGAAAATAAAAAAATTGTTTCCGACTATTTGTCGGCAGATGAATGTCGATATTTGGAAGACAATATAAAATCTGTAGAAATATTCAAACTAGCCCCAACCAGTATGACGTCAGTTATTTTTAAAAAATAGAATGAAAAATATAGTAATATGCCAATACTGGACGAATAATTTGAGTTATGGAAAATATACCGAATCGATAAATAAAAAATATTGCGAGGATCACGGATATACTTATTACAATCAGACGGATACGGATATAATTCGTAATGCTTCGAATGGAAGGGCGCTTACTTGGTATAAGCCGAGATTTATTGCGGAAGTTTTTGACAAGTTCAATCCGGATTATATTTTATTTTTGGATGCTGATGCTATTGTTTGTGACTCTAGCTATAGAATAGAGCAATTTATAGATGAGGGCTACAATATAATTTGCACTGAGGATTACGGTCCAAGTAAACTAAATGCTGGTGTTTTCATTATGAAAAATACCGATTGGACTAAAAATTTCTTAAAGAAGTGGTGGGATATCTGCGATGAATTAAAAGGTGGTGAAAATGATCAAATTGGATATTACGCTCATGGACTATGGCATGATCAAACATGTTTTGGCAAACTCATGGACAGACTGGATGATGCGGCAGACAATATAAAAATAATCAGTAATGTAAGGTTGAATGGTCGAGAATATAAAAATCAAATAGATAAAAATTTTATTTTTCATGCTTTTTCATATGGGGCAACTGCAAATAGAACAATAGATAATGCTTATTATGATATTTTAAAGATAGATAAACCAACTGGAGTACAACTTATTGACGTGGTGCAGTATTATAGCACTGATAAGCATTATGAACATGATTATTTTAATTTGATTTATAATGATTTATTTAAAGATAATTATAAGGATATTAAAAAATTCATGGAAATAGGAGTTCTTAATGGCTCTTCTGTTGAATTATGGAGAGATTATTTTATAAATGCTACAATTATAGCTCTTGACTTTAATATTCAAAATACAATAAATTGCCTGTCTGGAAAAAATTTAGATAGGATTGTGTTTGATTCCATAGATCAGTCAAGTGCGCCTCAATTAGAAGAGCTAATTGAAAAATATAGTGACGTAGATGTGATTCTGGATGACGCATCTCATAAAATGTTCGATCAGCAAATAACATTAGCCAAAGCATTTAAAATATTGAATTCTGGTGGCATTTATATCATTGAAGATTTGCATACAAGTTTGGAAGCACTAAAGCCTGAAAAGGCGATTTTTGGTTGGGGTGACGCTTCGAAAACAACTACTTTAAATATGCTTGGTGGTTTCAATACGACTGGAAAAATAACATCTGATTATTTGACGCCTGAAGAATGCTCTTATCTCACTGAAAATATAAAAAGTGTTGAAATTTATAGACACAGAAATGATTGCAGTATTACTAGCGTGATTAGAAAGAAATAAATCGAATGATTGCTGTAGTTTATCATATTTTTTTAACAGGAAATTGGAAAGAGGTGGTGTCTAGACAATTGGAGAGACTGAAACGTTCTGGACTTTACGATGAATCGGATATAATTTGGTTTACTGTTAATCTAAACGGAGCAGAAGAGAAAGATTTTGCTGAAGTTACGAAAGATTACGCAAAAGCCAATATAGAGTATCATATAAATAACTGCTATGAGTACGCTGGCATAAAAAAAGTAAAAGAATTAGCAGATTCTAATGACAATTTAAAAATACTTTATTTTCATGCTAAGGGCGTGAGTAATACGTATACGAATTATTCCACCAAACAAATTAATGAAGAAAAAATAAAAAATATACGAGCTTGGACAGAATGTTTGGAGTATTTTGTAATTGATAAATGGAAAGATTGCGTAGAAAAGTTAAATGAATATGATAATGTTGGTACAACATGTATCAGTGGTTGGTATTGGGGAAATTTTTGGTGGTCGCAGTCTAAACATATAAAAAAATGTAGACAAGTTGACTGTTGGGGAAGATGGGAATATGAGGCGTGGTTAAATTCATATATTGAAGATCCTATTTCTAATTTTGAACTTTTTAGATTTACTTATAATCCATATGTAACATACGTCCATGAGAATTGGTACAAGGAATATAAGCTCGAAAATATTCCAGCTAAGATAAATTTATTGAGAGCTTATTATGGCACTCCCCAGTTTGAAATAGACGAGGGGTATTCAGATACTGCATTGAATATAACAAAAGACGTTACTGAAATAGTGAGAAAAAAATTAAAAGAACAAAATGATGAAAAATTTTACTTTCATGTTAGTGACGATACGATGGATGGGAGTCCGTGCCCCAGTAATAAGAAGTTTTTATTTGTGGAATTTTATTTGAATAATGATAAAAATATTTATAAATTAGGAACACACCAGGGAATGTTCCTTGATCAAGCGTTTTAAAAATATGAAGAAAAATATAACAATAGTTACCGGTTTATGGGATATGGGAAGAGGGCAGCTGGATGGATGGGCAAAAAGAGATTTTAGCTATTATAAAGAGAAATTCTTTGAATTTTTGAAGGCAGATACTCAAATGTGTATTTGGATATCTAAGGATTTGGAGGAAGAGGTATTGAAAGCCCGTGATGGAAAGCCTACAAAAATATTTATTAGAAATTTGGAAGATTTCGAAACATGGAATCCATTTTTTCAAAAAATACAAGATATTAGAAGCAGTGAATCTTGGTTATCTCAAGCTGACTGGTTGAGGGAATCGCCACAAGCTGCGTTGAAGTATTATAACGCAATGATGTTTACTAAAATGTTCATGCTTAACGATTCAGCTGTTAATAATCCATTTAATTCTGATTATTTTTTCTGGATCGATGGAGGCTTAACTAATACCGTACATGAAGGATATTTTAGTAAGGACATGGTATTAGATAATTTGGACAATTATACAATCAAACATGATTCTAAATTTATTCATCTGTCTTATCCTTATGAGGGTAATACTGAAATACATGGTTTTGAAAGATCCGCCATGGCTAGATACTGTAATACGGATTTTGTTAGATATGTGTGTCGCGGTGGAGTTTTCGGCGGAGCCAAAGATAAGGTTCATAAATTGAATGAGCTCTATTATGGCGTAATGCAGCGTACCTTGACTGAGGGGTATATGGGCGCGGATGAATGTCTTTTCACAATTTTAACACATACTAACCCTGATATAATACATAAATTTGAAATAGGTGGTGATGGCATGGTGTGGCCATTTTTTGAAGAATTGAAGAACTACGATAAAAAAGAACTTATAAATGATAGTTCATTCTTAGATCCAGAAAATGCATCGCTATACGTGATAACATTTAATTCTCCAAAGCAGTTCGAAACGCTGATAGATTCGATGCTTAAATATGACCCCAACTTTATAAATAAACCTAAAAAATATCTACTAGACAATTCTAATGATTTATCAACGACTCCAGCATACGTGGAGTTATGCGAGAAGCATGGTTTTGAACATATAAAAAAGGATAATTTGGGTATATGTGGAGGAAGGCAGTGGGTGGCTGAACATTTTGATAAATCTGATTCGGACTATATGTTCTTTTTTGAAGATGATATGTTTTTTTATTCTAAACCTGGAGATATTTGCAAAAGCGGATTCAACAGGTATATAGACAACTTGTACAACAGATGTATGAAAATAATTCAAGAGGAAAAATTCGATTTTCTAAAGCTTTCATTTTCTGAATTTTATGGAAACAATTCAACTCAATGGTCATGGTATAATGTTCCTCAGAGTAAAAGAGAAGAATTTTGGCCTGAATACTGCAAGCTTCCACAGTATGGAACGGACCCGAATTCTCCTAGAACTAATTTTAAAAATATTAAAAGTGTTGACGGCTTAGCTTACGCAACAGGAGAGGTTTATTACTGCAATTGGCCTCAATTGGTATCCAAACCTGGAAGTAAAAAAATGTTTATGGATACGACTTGGGGTCACCCTTACGAGCAAACATGGATGTCTCATATATTTCAAGAAACAAGAGCTGGTAAAATAAATCCAGCTATATTGTTATTATCTCCAACTGAACATGATAGATTTGAGCATTACGATGGATCTCTTAGAAAAGAGAGCTAATAATTATTTTTTGTAAAAATATCAAACAGCCTTTTGGGCATATTGTCTATATTTTTATAGCCATCTTCTGAGGATAGCCTGCTTAAGCCTAACGATTTCCAGTCTGCAATTTTTCCGGTTTCTTTATCCGTTATACTTGGCCAGATTCCGTATTCACCCCAGTACAAATACTTATATAGTACAATATTTGCTTTGGAACGATATTCTTTTTTATCTACTGGTAGTTTATATTTATTAATCAATGCAATAGCTGATTTGTCGCAATCCAGTTCCATCTTTATGATTGATTGCGATAATTTTAATCTATTTGATTTGCTTATTTTTTGTAAGCTTTTTTTATTTTGGAATAGATTATTTAAATTATTTATACTAGATACTTTTATTTGAAAATCTATCCAGTATTCGCTTTCATTAATACATTGCAAGAAGTGCGAGTACTCGTGTGCTAAAACACCTATCCAGTATGTGGATGAAGTATCTAAAAAGCACTTTATTGTCATATCAAACTCCGAAAACTCGCCATCTATTTCATTTTTGTTTGAGGACGGATCTTTAAAGATTATTTTACCTTTATATTCTTTTAGATGATCTTTAATTTTATTTACAAAAGTTTGTATTTTGTATTTTTTAAAAACGTCTTCTAGATTAGCGCGCATGAAATATATTACATTTTAGAATCGGTATATGGGTTATAAATAAATTGATTATTATTAATTTATAATTATAATTATTGTATATGAAACTTTATTGCAATAATTGTTTTTCTAAAACTGAATATAAATTTTCAAAACCTAAATTTTGTCCAGAATGCGGTTTTAAAAATTCTTCGTCAGCGCCGGAAGCCCCGTCGCTTATAGAAAGTGATTCGAGTCATCTTAAAAGGATAAAAGATTTAGAAAAGCAGTTGTCCGAATTTAAAAATACGAAAGCGGGAATGGTACGCAATCTGCAAAATGATTCCGATAACGATAGCGATTCTGTTGAAGATGAAAGCGAATATGATTACCAGCAAACACAATATCATATAAATAATTTTAAAAAAAATAAAAATAAATCTGCAGTAATTATTGAAAAAGATGATTCGGATCGCGGGATTTCTTTTGGAAAGTTGATTGAAAATTCTTCCGCTTCTAATAGATCGACAAATCAAGATTTTAAGATAAATACTGCGAATTCGATCCAGAAAACCAATGCTCAAATACTCGAAGAGATAAGGATCGAAGCGTCGAGCATATCTAGGACAATAGAAATAGATTAACTCACATGTTAGATGAAAAACAATTCGAATTTAATAGGCCTGATTTTTCTGAATGTATCTATATAGTAGATGAAGAACTGGCTAAACGTAGGGGTAAGTGGAGATTGACGGCTATAGCATGGATGGATTTTGATGACGTTTGTCAAAAAATAAGATTGCATGTTTTCAAAAAATGGAGCCAATGGGATAATTCGAGACCTGTAAGGCCTTGGCTTAATACGATAATTACAAATCAAATGACCAATTTGATAAGAAACAATTATTCGTCTTTTTCAAAGCCTTGTAGTGCGTGCAAATATAATCAAGGTGGTAATTTATGCGAATTGTATTCGGTCCAGAGTACTGAGTGTATCGAATATGCGAAATGGAATAGTGGGAAAAAAAACGCATATGATATAAAAATACCAATCAGTATACATGAAAATTTTGGTAATTCTAATGATGAAAAATCTACATTTTCAGCTTTTGATATTCCTGATAATGGGGTTTATATAGATTACGCGGTTAATATTGAAAAGCTTCATCTTAGGATGCGCGAAAAATTAACCGTTGTTGAGTATAAGGTTTATAACTTATTATATATAGAGAATAAAGACGAAATTGAAACTGCGAAGTTAATGGGCTACAAGACCAGTGAAAAAAATAGATCCCCGGGATACAAGCAAATTAAAAAAATAAAAAATAAGATTTTTAAAGTTGCTAAACAGACTATTTCTGAAATATGAAACAAGATAATGAAAGCAATATTGTCCTTACTGATGTTCAGCAGGATATTATAAGAGATTCATTCGCTAATTCTGCCACGCCTAATTTGTCAGATTTAACGCGCAAGGTTTTCAACGATAACTCGCTAGATGGTCGGAGTAAAGAGGGAAGATGCATTAAAGAATACATATCTGAATTTAAAATTGGAAAAATTAAGGTTAACGTTATTGAAAAAGTAGAGCCCTATGTCCTGAGCGATGAACAAAAGGGCGAAATATCTTTGGCTATAAAGGATTTAGGCTTCGGTAGTTTAACATTTACAAGAAAATTATTTAATAACGACTCGATAAGCGCATTGCATAGAGAGCATAGAGCCGTTCAGGGATATATAAAATTTTTAGACGATCAGGATGATAAAAAGAATCTTAGATTGGATGAATCTGGGGATTTTCAGTCTATAGTTTACAATCCTTCCAGTAATATAAAAAGACCTCAGATAGCTTCTGACCAGTATAGACCACCAGCCACATTCATACAGGTAATAGCGAGAATAAACAAGTATTTAAACTATGGTTGGAGGGAAGAAAATTTAAAACGCGCGCAAATAAAGTCCGCTGAAGCTTTATCCACATATCTCAAAATATTTAGATTTCTTTATCAGATAAATAGTTATTCCAGACAGGAGGATAGGGAATTATTCGAGGATGCATTTATTCGTTATACTCATGATAAAGATGATCTGTCTCAAGAGGAAATAGATCAGTTTATAACTCTTTCAAATGAGGTTGTAATAGCTGCGGATATCCAGAGACGGATAGAGTATCTAAGAATTTCTTTAGATGAGATGGCTTCTGAATCCGATGGTAAAAAAATAAGCATGAGTCTTAATGAAGCAATTAACAATGCGCAAACGGAATATAATCAATGTATTTCGCGTCAGGATAAATTATATAAGAGTCTTACTGTTAATAGATCCAAAAGAATAGAAGAAAAAAGAAATGAAAATGCCTCTATCTTGAATTTGGTTTATGCATGGAAGCAGGAAGAGAATAGGGATAGAATGATTGCGCTAGCGGAAAGACAAAGGGAAGCGCTGAAGGAAGAAGTTGAAAAACTATCTTCTGTTGATGAATTTAAGGCTATTATTCGCGGAATTGACCCAAAGGAGATTTTCAATACTTAATATATATGGAATTTTCTTGTAAGGAAAAAAACTGCGCTTATTCATGTGACGATAAGGATGAATTTATTAATCATATTAAGGATTTTCATGGCGTTAAAATTGATCAGTATCTTAAGCGAAATTTAAATAAGAAAGACTTGCTAACTAAGGAATCAATTGATTTTAAAAGTTTCGAGCAATATCTATTAACTGACTTCGTAAATAAGAAGAATATGCTGGCGTGGCTTAAGCTAGAAAAAGACGGTTTAGCAAAAGAATTCTTATTGTATAAAATTATTTCACATTCCAAATTAAAAAGTGTATGGCATTTCCCATCGTGTTCTGAGATGAGAACTGTGTCTTATTTGCCGTCTATTAAAACTTATCAATTTTTCTTTGAAGATTTGAATAAATTTATAGATTCCACCTCGTTAAATAGAAGATATAACTATAATAAAAATGAATTAAATTTTAATTTTATTCATAAGAAAAACATAACGGTCGACACGAGAGAACAAAAGCCTATAAAACTTATGAATTGCGAGATAATAAGTAAGAAACTTGAGTTTGGGGACTACTCGTGCGATGAAGTATTAGCTGTGGAAAGAAAATCATTAAGCGATTTGGTTTCTACTCTATCTTCCGGATTTGATAGATTCAATAAGGAGGTACTTAGGGCAAAAGAAGCTGGTGGATACATAGTGGTGGTCACAGAGTGCGATATTAATAAGTTTTTGTCGTTTTCTTACTCTAGAACTGGAAGATATGCTAAGGCGTCTTCTGATTTTATATTTCATAGGTTTAGAGATATATGTAAAAGCTTTCCCGAAACGGTTCAATTTTGTTTCTCTGGCGGCAGAAAAGAGTCGTCTGAAATTATTCCTAAAATACTTTCACTTGATTGCGACGCGGCAAAAACATTAGATTTTCAATACCTGATAGAACATAAACTTATTTAATATATGTGGGAAGTAGGAAATCAAGATATTATTATTCCAGATAGGCACTTCAATGAGGAGCTTTTGGAGATGCGTGGTGAAATGGATGATCCTACGGCGCGTATAACGCTTGCTAAATTTTTAAAATCAAATATAGGATTAACTACAGAGTTATTTTTAGGAATAAAGCTTGAGAAGTATCAAGAAATAACTATTAAGGCGATGTTTAATAGGAATTTTAGCATGTTGACATGGGGAAGAGGTGCGTCTAAAAGTTTTTGCGCTGCTGTTTTTTGTATACTTCAGTGCATTTTTGAACCTGGTACTAAAATATTGATAGCGTCAGCTAACTTTAGAACTTCTAGAAGGTTGTTTATGGAAGTTGATAAAATGATCAATGCCAAAGATGCCGGATTGGCAAGGCAATGCTTTAAGGATCCAGTTAAGAGAAATGATGAGTATGTTTACCCGGTTGAATTACCACATGGCGGCTCTATAACCGCTATTCCGCTTGGCGGTGAAAATACTAGAGGTTACCGAGCATCTGTTTTAATTATTGACGAATTTTTATTGATGCCAAAAGATATTGTTGAACGTGTTCTGATGCCGTTTATGAGTTCTCCTCTTGATGTTGCGGAAAGAATTAGAGTTAGAGAAATAGAAGATCAAATGATCAAAGCTGGCAGACTAAGCGAAAAAGATAGAACGGTATTTAAGAATGCCAACAAGATGATAACGCTGAGTTCTGCTAGTTATACATTTGAATACCTTTTTGAGCTTTATTCTATTTGGTCTGATATAATTAGGGATCCTGGTTTATTAGGCGATAGCGAAAGAATAGGAGAGGACAGAATGGAAGCCATGAAGAACTCTACTTATTTTGTTTCTCAAATGAGTTATGAGTCGCTACCTGAACATATGATTGATCAGGGCGTTATACAATTAGCAAAAAGTGGTGGCATAAGTCATTCCGCGTTTCTTAGGGAATATTGTGCTAGATTTGTAGATGGTGGAGATGGTTATTTTTCGCCCAAAAAGATGACTCTATGTACTGTTCCAAATGGGCAATATCCGACTACTAAAATAGTGGGAGATAGAGATAAAAAATATGTATTGGCTATAGATCCAAGCTTTAGCGCATCTAAGAGTTCGGATTATTTTGCCATGGCGGTTTTAGAATTAAATCAAGAAGATGGTACCTCCATTTATGTTCACGGGTATCAGAAGGCTGGAACAAGCATTCAAGACCATATAAAGTACTTTTATTACTTGCTAACTCACTTTAATATACAGATGATAATAATTGATAATGCTGGTGGTGATCAATTCATTGAAGCTGCAAATGGATCGGCTATTTTTAAAGCAAAAGGAATGAGGGTTAGCTTTTTTGATTTCAATTCTGATAAAGAGGGTGACGAATACAATGAAATGCTTAAAGATGCTAAAACTCAATATAATCTAGACACTAGGACTATATGCATTAAGCAATACTTCACTTCTTCATTTATAGGAAGGGCTAATGGCTACCTTCAAAGCTGTATAGATCATAAAAGAATATGGTTTGCCAGCGCCTCATGCGCGCACCCTGACATAGTAAATCAAATGTTTAGTTTGAATATTCCTATTGACTATATTTATCCAAAGGGTATAGATGATGCTCCAGATGATGCGTCCGAAAGAGCCAAGTTAGGAATTAGAGATTTTATGGAGCAGCAGGATTTTATAATAAAAGATACAAAGGATCAGTGTGCGCTTATACAGGTTTCTTCAACAGCTCGAGGAACACAGAGTTTTGATTTGCCGTCTCACTTGAGAAGGTTAACAACGGCAAATAAGCCAAGAAAAGATAACTATTC
>ENA-OSIY01001705-OSIY01001705.1-marine-metagenome-genome-assembly--contig:-NODE-1705-length-11652-cov-5.701166_pt1 | contig 11652 bp, 9 predicted proteins | sample MGYA00237884_ERZ534233 | MGnify/ENA primary metagenome ERZ534233 (study PRJEB26412, sample SAMN06343840) | marine metagenome | isolation source: estuarine water | place: USA: Columbia River Estuary... | reverse complement strand
GCTTCAACATCAAATGGTACAACAACCTCACCTACAGACACAGTAACAATTACTGCAGATGTAAATCCAGCGTTGACCCTAGATAAAACAGCAAATGTAACCACATATGATACTGTTGGAGATCAAATTATATACAGCTATAAAGTAACAAACTCAGGAGATGTTGTTATATCTGGACCAATTAGCATTACGGATGATAAAATTACCGTTTCAGCTACAATTGGAACATTATCTCCAGGTGCAAGTATAACTGTGACCCAAACGTATATAGTTACACAAGCAGATTTAGATGCAGGTTCCATTACCAATGTTGCATCAGCTTCAAATGGTGTAACTACTTCACCAACAGATACCGTTACTGTAACAGCTGTAGAAAGTCCAGCTTTGACTTTAGAGAAAACTGCAAATGTTAGCACATATACTGCTATTGGAGACCAAATTATATATAGTTATAAAGTAATCAATTCTGGTAATGTAGCTTTAGCTGGACCATTTACAATTACAGATGATAAAATTACAGTTGCAGATGGGCAAGGGCCTTTATCTCCTGGAGCAAGTGTAACTGTTACCGAAACGTATACTATTACACAAGCAGATCTAGACGCTGGATTAATAACCAATGTGGCTTCTGTAACCGATGGAACGACTACTTCGCCAACGGATACTGTAACTGTAAATATATATATAGCTCCTGCTCCTGCATTAACTTTAGAGAAAACTGCAAACACTGCAACCTATAGTGTTGGAGATGTAATCATCTACAGTTATAGAGTAATCAACTCAGGGAATGTAACATTAGATGGACCATTTGCTATTAATGATGACAAAATTAGTATAGCTCCTGCTGTAGGAATTTTAACACCTGGAGAAAGTGTAACTGTAACTCAAACTTACATAACTACGCAAGCAGATTATGATGCTGGTTCAATTACCAATATCGCTTCAACAACAGATGGAACAACTACTTCACCAGAGGTTAGTTTAACCATAAATGCTGTTGACGCTCCGGCGCTTACTTTAGAGAAAACTGCAAATGTAAATACTTACACTGCCGTTGGAGATCAAATTATATACACCTATAAAGTAATCAATTCTGGTAATGTAGCTTTAGCTGGACCATTTGTAATTACGGATGATAAGATAACAGTACAAGATGCTCCTGGGCCTTTATTTCCTGGAGAAAGTTCAACGGTTACTGAAACGTATACTGTCACTCAAACAGATTTAGATGCAGGTTCCATTACCAACATTGCTTTTGCATCCTATGGAGCTACCACTTCACCAACAGATGCTGTAACTGTAAATGTATTTGTAGTTCCGGCTCCTGCTTTAACTCTTGAGAAAACAGCTAATGCAACCACTTACAGTACTGTTGGTGAAGTAATCATTTATAGTTATAAAATAATTAACTCAGGGAATGTAACCTTAGATGGTCCATTCTCAATTACTGACGATAAGATTGCAGTAGCAGATGCTATTGGGTCTATATTACCAGGAGAGAGTCTTACAGTCACACAAACGTATATAATTACTCAAGCAGACATAGATGCAGGTTCAATTACCAATGTTGCTTCAACATCAAATGGTACAACAACCTCACCTACAGACACAGTAACAATTACTGCAGATGTAAATCCAGCGTTGACGCTAGATAAAACAGCAAATGTAACCACATATGATACTGTTGGAGATCAAATTATATATAGCTATAAAGTAACGAACTCGGGAGATGTTCTTATATCTGGACCAATTAGCATTACGGATGATAAGATTACTGTTTCAGCTACAATTGGAACATTATCTCCAGGTGTAAGTATAACTGTGACCCAAACTTATATCGTTACACAAGCAGATTTAGATGCAGGTTCCATTACCAATGTTGCATCAGCTACAAATGGTGTAACTACTTCACCAACAGATACTGTAACTGTAACCGCAACGACACCTACAGGTTTAGGAAGTATTGGAGATACAGTCTGGTATGATACAGATGGAGATGGTATTGTAGATGCAGGAGAGCCAGGTTTAATGGGTGTAACCGTAACTTTAGATCCAGGAACTCCTGGAGATGCAAGTGATGATGTACCGGCGATTACAGATGTAAATGGAAATTATTTATTTGAGAATTTACCTGTTGGCGTGTATACAGTAACTGTAGATATAAGTACTTTAACAGGAGGGCTACCAGCAGGAAAAACACTAGCAGATATCATTCCAATATCTGATGGTGATGGCGTAGGCACACCAAACACAATTACGCTTACTTTACCTTCAGGTCAAAACAATCTAGATCAAGATTTTGCTTATGGAGTTTCTTCAGGAAACACGGGAACAGGTAATAACGGTGGAGTTGAGTCAGAATCTTTAGGAGATGCAATTTCTAAGATTTACGTAGGTAGAAAGAAGAATTCTATGCCAACTGAATTTGTGAAATCAAGTGAGAACTTGTACAATAAAGTGAAGTTAAAATCCATACAGCCTTATCAAGGAAAAGGACAAACTTTATTAGACATGTTCCCTACCGAATTAGTAGCTGGAAATGTAGCCAATGTAACTTCACCAACTGATATTTTAGATTATACCATTGCTGATGAAGTATTATCTGTAGATTTCTCTATAAATGGAGAAACAAAAGGAGTTGTATTAGGAATTAAAACTTCAGATAAGATTTACAATCACACCAAAGCATCTTGTGATCGTTTAAGAGGTGCTGAAATATTGAATGTGCAAAAGGTTCGATTGGAAGGTTATAATTTCTTGATGCAAGGAATTAAGCAAAGAAACGGTGTTGTAGAGTATGCGATCTCATTTGCGGTTTCTAAGAACAACAATGATGATAAGTATACAATTCAGACAAACTGGTATGTAAATAACTATATCAAGTTTAACGATGCCTATAACTTCCAAGTATGGTCTACAAAGCCAGCGGATACTCAAAAATTAGTACAAGATATTTTAGATAACTTGAAATCTTATATTCCTGTACAACAAACAGAAGTTCAGAAATTCCCTGAAACCTATGCTTCTAAAATTTACAGAGAAAAAGGGGAATTAGTGGTGAATTTAAGAAGTACTCAAGTTGGTAATACTGCTGAAGTTTCTATGGTAGAGTTGTATTCTGAAACTGCAAATAATATCAAACACAGATACAATTCTTTAGATACTGAAATACAGCAATCGTTAAGATTAGACATTGCTGATGGATATGAGTATGATGGTCTTGTAACAGTAGAGGATGAAGTAGAAGATGCATTTTATCATGCGGATGGTAACTGGGGCTTAGATTATGATTCGGATTATACAGAGATACTAAACTACTTTGTATGGAATGATTTTGATAGAACATATCAAGATGATGAATATTCAATAAACAGAAATGTTGAGATCAAAGCAACTAGTGAGTATGATTACTTAACGGTTTACAAATCATTATTACCTGGTACATTGTCTGCTGATTACTCTGAGTACAAGTACTTATCATTTACAGCTAAAGGATCTGGTTTAATGGAATTAGGATTGATTAAATCTTCTGTTGAAAATTGGAAACAACAATACAGAGTGATGGTCGATTTATCTGAAGAAGAACAAACGTACTATGTGCCTTTTGATATATTTTCTTCTACAGGTACAACGAATAAAATAACTGCAGATGACTTAACCACTCTAGCATTTACTTTCTTGCCTGTTGAAGCGAATACTAAAGACTTAGATTTATTTATTTCTAACGTGAAATTCACTAAAACGGCTATTGAAGACCAGATAGTAAATAAAATTGAGAAGTTTGAAAATAACTTTATGGCATACCCAAATCCTTCTAAAGGAAGTGTAAATGTTATGATATTTAGTAAAGTGGACACCAAAGCAACTATCTCTTTATTTGATGTAACCGGAAAAGAAATCTATGTAGCTCCGGTGCAATTAATAAACGGTAAGAATGAAATAGACTTCAATGTAAAAGTGAAGCCTGGTGTTTTATTCTTAAAGGTGAATAGTAAAAAAGTTAATTATGGAGTTTCTAAAATTATGTTTAGATAGTATAAAATAATATCAATTGTATTTATTCAAAAAATTAAGCTGCATTTTGTAGGGAAAAGCAGCTTATGTATTCAATTGTTTTGAAGGAGAAGAGCTGTTAATTCAGCTCTTTTTTTTTGCAAAAAATGAAAATTCAAAAAGTTGAAGAATTCTTTTTAATAAATTATATTTGTTTCACATAAAATATAGAATGAAGACAAATATCTTTTTATTTATCATTTTATCCTCAACAGCAATGTTAAGTCAATTTAAAGTTAAAGGTTATTTTAAAGGTGAAATAAATTTAACTTATAAACTTTCTGAAAATTTGCAAGCAAAACAACGTGTTCAAGATAATTTAGGAATTGAATTTAATTCAGCTTTATGGCTATTAAAAAAAATCCTTTACATAGAAGAATACAATTTAAATACAGGTGCAGAAGTTTCTAACCTCCCATTTCATTTTAGTAATATTGACTTTTTCGAAAGTTATTTTTTACCAATTCCATTAGAAATTATATCCTTTAATAAAATAAAATCTTTTGGATTCTTATTAGAAAGTACATTCCATTTTTCTGATATTGTAATGCATCCGGGGTTAGAAACTCAATAGGAATTAGATATATTTTTAAATAAAATAAATGTTAAAAGACTTAAGTAATTATCGAAAATCTTACAAAAAAAAAGAACTCTTAGAAAGCAATTGTCCAGAAAACCCCATACAATTATTTCAAACATGGTTTTTAAATGCAGATAGTTCTGAGGCCGTTGATGAAAGTAATGCCATGACCATTGCATCTATTGGTTTAGATGGGTTTCCTAAAAACAGAGTTGTATTGTTAAAAAAATATACTTGGGAAGGTTTTATTTTTTACACTAACTATAATTCAGAAAAAGGAGAAGCTATTGCTCATAACAATCATATTTGTTTGTCTTTTTTTTGGGCAGGTTTAGAACAGCAAATTATTATTAAAGGAAAAGCAGAATTTTTACCAGAAGAGGAGTCTGACGGCTATTTTAAGTCAAGACCTGATGGAAGTAAATTAGGCGCTTGGGCTTCCAATCAAAGCTCAGTAGTTTCTTCGAGAGAAGTACTAGACAATAATTTAAAGGCCTTTGAAAACAAGTTTAAAGCCACTCCAATTCTCAGACCAAAACATTGGGGTGGGTATAATGTAAAACCGATTTCCATTGAATTTTGGCAAGGAAGACCGAATAGAATGCACGATAGAATCAGGTATCGTTTAGAGAAAAATTTTTCTTGGAAAATAGAAAGATTAGCTCCATAAATTTTTATATTTACAATTGAACAATTAAAAATTTTGATGAAAACTTTATATATTGTTAGGCATGCCAAATCTTCCTGGGAATATCAAGGAATAAAAGATATCGACAGACCCCTTAAAAAACGTGGAATAAAAGATGCACATTTGGTTTCATCATTTCTATCAAAGAAAATAGACCGACCAGACGTTTTTGTATCTAGTAGCGCCAATAGGGCCCTTCATACTGCCATTATTTTTTGCGAAAATTTACAATACCCTTTATCTAATCTTCAAATAAAAAAACAATTATACAGTTTTAGTGATGGTTACTTAGTTAAAACCGTAAATGCGTTGGATGATGGTTTTAATTCTGCAATTATTTTCAGTCATGATCACGGCATCAATTCGTTTGTAAATAAATTTGGAAATACTCCTATTTCACACGTATCAACTTGTGGAGTTATCGGTATTCAATTTCAAGAAAAACATTGGAAAAACATTAAAAAAGGAAAAACTTTTATGATAGAATTTCCTAAAAATCATAAATAGAATCATTTGTTAGAAATTAAAAAATACGGTGCAATCGATATTGGATCAAATGCGATTAGGCTTCTGATCTCTAATGTTATTGTCTCTGAAGACAAGGAACCTCAATTTAAAAAATCTTCTTTAGTACGTGTTCCTATCCGATTGGGAGCTGATGCATTTGTAAGTGGAATCATTAGTGAACAAAACACGAATAGAATGATTAATGCCATAGAAGCCTTTAAATTATTAATGAAAGTCCATGGGGTAAAAAAATACAAAGCATGTGCGACTTCTGCGATGAGAGAGGCTACAAATGGAAAGGAAGTTGTTGAAAAAATATATCGTAAAACAGCTGTTCAGATCGATATTATTGGAGGAAAAGAAGAGGCTAAAATTATTTCTTCTACAGATTTAAATCAATTGATAGAAGGAAATAATTCTTATTTATATGTAGATGTTGGAGGAGGTAGTACAGAAATTACCATATTTTCAAAAGGAAATATAATAACTTCGAAATCTTTTAAAATGGGTACTGTTCGACTCCTTAATAATAAAAAATCTACGAATAAGGAGATGTTTTCTAACGTAGAAAAATGGATCAAAAAAAATACAAAAGATTTAAAAAAAGTGTGTTTAATTGGTTCTGGTGGTAATATTAATAAATTATTTAAAATGTCGGGTAGAACAGAAGGAAAACCAATTTCCTATATTTATCTGAATGCTCAATATCAGTTTTTAAAACAAATGTCTTTTAATGAACGGGTTTCGGAACTCAGTCTAAATCCAGACAGAGCAGATGTTATTATTCCTGCAACCAAAATTTATTTATCTGCTATGAAATGGAGTGGTGCTAGAAAAATTTATGTTCCAAAAATTGGACTTTCAGACGGTATTATTAAAAGTTTATTTTATAATAAATTATAATATGTACGGACAATACAGAAATAAATATCTTTAAAAAATCAAAAGGAAAGTAACGCTAGCGTTTTTTTACGAGCTATTTTCTTTGTGGGGGTTTGTGCAAACTCATCTACAAAATAAATTTGTTTTGGAATTTCAAATTTAGACAAGTTTAACTGAGTTGTATCTATAGTTTGAAACGATCCTTCAACTACTAAAATAAGTTGCTCTCCTAATATTGAGTCGGGAATTCCAGCAAGAAAAAAACGGGTAGTGATTCCTTTTGATAATTTTTCCTCAATTCTTTCTGGATGTAATTTTACCCCTCCAGAGTTTATTACCGTATCAAAGCGCCCCAACCATTCAAACTGATTATCAGATATCAAACGAACAATATCATTGGTAAAAACACTGTTATTTGAAATTTTTGAAGCTCGTATAACCAAACAATCCCTCTGATCTTTATAAACTTCAATATCAGGTAGCACTTCATAATAGGAAGTCTCTATTTCTCCAGAAGAAATGCTTTTAAATTTATTTAATTTTTTAACGGCAACATGAGTTATTGTTTCTGTCATTCCATAAGTAGCAAAGACAGTGCAGCTAGTGTGCTGTATTTTTTGCTGTAAATTTATAGAAACAACACCTCCCCCTACAATTAACGTTTTTATTAAATGTAACGAATGTATTGAGTTTTCTAACTGCAAGGGAACCATTGCTGAAAAGTCGTACTCTTTTTGAATATTTTTTAACGGTGATGCATCTGGCAACACAACATCTAATTTCCAACCTAAAATCAAAGCTCTAACGAGCATCATCTTACCTGCAATAAAATTGGCAGACAAACATAATAATGCAGTGGTATTTTCTTCTAAGTCAAAGTATTTTCCTGTGGCTAAAGCAGAATGTATCATTTGCTCTTTTTGCAACATTATTTCTTTAGGAACGCCTGTAGATCCCGATGTATTTACCAAAATAAAAGGATCCTTAGAGAACCAGGTTTCAAAAAAATCATACAGTTCCTTTGAAAAATCATGGGCATAAGAAAGCAGTTCTTGATCCGAAGAAAAAGAATTTCCATTTAGTTGAAATTTCTTATGATGTTTGTCTAGTTTCAAAATTTTAAAATACTATAACTCTTATTCAACGTCAAGTGGTGCTTCTATCTTTCCTGTTAGCTTTTCTAACCAATTGTTCCACCCATACTTTGAAGAAAAAACATACAATAAAAACGGATATAGAATCAATACTGGAAAAAACATTTCAAAACCAACTGAAGGTTCAGAGATATCGACATATAATGCATCTGTTTGAAAAACAGTCCAATTTGTAGTCACAAAAAATGCAGCTATTATGTTATTGATAGCATGTAAGCCAAGAGCTAACTCGGTTCCTTCGTCCATTAAAGTTATAATTCCGTAGAAAAAGCCTGTGCCAATATAAAAAACCATAGAGATAGCTCCTAACTTCTCTACTTCAGGATTTGCTCCATGAAGCAACCCAAAACAAACAGAAGTAAAAATAAGTGGAAACCATCTGTTTTTTACCACCGTTCCAATACCCTGCATCAAATACCCTCTAAATAATAATTCTTCAAATGTTGTTTGAAAGGGAAGAAATAAAAAAGATACTGCAAGTAATGTAAAAAAAGGAATGGGTTTAAAGTTCCATATGTAATTTTCTGGGGACATAAAAATTCCAACAATAGTTAATATAATAGCAATGATACCCCAGGTAAAAAAAGCAAACCAAAAACGTTTCCAATCTATTAAATTTCTACTCGTAACTAACGATTTAAAGGTTCTTCTATGTATATATTTTACTCCAATAATAAGTGTCAACAACCCAAAAATAAAACTAATAATGATTAGTAATAAAAATAAATTTTTATCAATTCCTAAGGTCATGAAATTATTTTGAGCAGCGTTTACAAACTCATTCATATCTGAGGAATAAGAAATAGCAACGCCAGTTAAGGGAAAAACACCTATTATTTGCCAACCAAAAAATACTAAAATCAAAGTAAAAATCCAATGATACCATTGATTATTCCCTTTGTATGCTTGTTGTATGTAGTTCATTATAATAAATTTAAATTCCAGTTTAGTAGCGGATCGTATTGTAAGGTTCCGTTTTTAACCTCTAATGGACTTGTGAAATTATTAGTAAACAGTCCTCCTGTTCCCAAACCTTGTGGCAAATTACTTTGTAAAGTATAAGTAAATTGAGCTATCGCATTTAAACCAACATTACTTTCTAAAGCAGAAGTTATCCACCAGCCACAATTGTATTGTTGTGCTAAATTAATCCATTCTTCACTTCCAGCAAAACCCCCAATTAAACTGGGTTTTAAAATGATATATTGAGGTGCTATCGTAGCAATTAATTTCTTTTTTTGTTCAGATGAAAATACTCCTATTAGCTCTTCGTCCAGTGCTATTGGTAAGGGTGTTTTAGAACAGAGTTCTGCCATTTCTTGAACTTGACCTTGTTGGATCGGTTGTTCAATTGAATGAATTTCCAAGGCTGACAATCTATGGAGTTTCTCTAGCGCATTCTTGGGATTAAAAGCGCCATTTGCATCAACTCTTAACTCTATTTCATTGGACGAAAACTCTTTTCTAATCTCTTTTAACAACTCCATTTCTGCATCAAAATTGAGAGCTCCAATTTTCATTTTGAGACAGGAAAAACCTGATTTTAGTTTTTCTTGAATTTGATTTTTCATAAAGCTTTTATTTCCCATCCAAATCAGACCATTTATTGGAATTGATTTTTTTCCTCTGGTAAATGAGGAAGGAAATAACTCAAACGAAGATTCGCTTTTTAGTGACAGAAAAGCCTGTTCTAATCCAAATTGTATCGAAGGAAATTCATATAGCTGTTTTCGTAAAAGTTCTAAACCAAGATCGATATGATTGCAAACCCACTTCAGTTTGTTTTCGTAATGGTCCACATCATCAATACTCAACCCTCTAAACAACCCTGTTTCTCCTATACCAACCCGACCATTATCTTTTAAAATAAAAAACCAAGTCTCTTTGATTTTTAGTATTCCACGAGAAGTTCCACTTGGAGTTTTAAAATTGAGGTTGTATTTTTTATAGGTAGCTTTTATCAAAGGAAAATGTTTTATTTTTCTAAAAAGGCTTTAAAGTTATTCAAATATATTTGGTCTTGCTTTTGAAAAGTTCCTTTAAAATATGGAAATATACAAGCCATGATGTAAGAGTCACTTTGACAACTAGAATTTAAAATGATCTGAGTCATCCCTTCTTTTTGATTGAAAACGTAATCGTCTCTCTTTAGCATATTTTGAGCAGTATAATATAAAGTGAATTTTTGATTTTTAATATACGCCATTACTTTTTCTGTACTAATTATTTCTTGTCCTTGGTTTTGAACAACAAGCTTGTACACACTTCCTGTCTTTCCTGGATTCTGATTGACAACCTCGTAGGAATGTAATTCTGGAATCCAATACTTCCTATTTGATATATCAGTAAAGGTTTCGAAAACATTCTCAATAGGTTTATTTATAGAGACTTGAGTTTTGTAACTTGTTTTTTTTACAAACAAGCCCGTGAGAAAGAAAACCCCTACAAAAAATGATATGACTCCTAAAATTATTTTTATTTTTTTCATAAATAAATGCTAAAACAATTGCCCTATACCAAAGAGAATTGCAAATAAAAAGGTACTTAAAGCTACTTTCTTTAATTCACCATCTAAACTCGAAGGTGTTTTATTTCCTGAAACTGTTTTCATATTTTTAATTAAAGGAATAAATGCCACTAAAAAAGTTAATTGATAAACAGACCTATAGTCTAAACATATGTATAGTAGACTAAAAAGTAAGGCTCCGCAGATTAAAAAATAATGGTATTTTTTTGCTTTTAATTCTCCAATCTTAACGACTAAAGTATTTTTTTGATTCTTTTCGTCCTGTTCTCTATCTCTTAAATTATTCAAATTTAAAACAGCCGTACTTAACAATCCGATAGAAATGGCTGGTAAAAAAATTTTCATCTCTATCTCTTTGGTAAATAGAAAATAACTTCCCACAACACTTAATAAACCAAAAAAAACAAATACAAAGAGATCACCAAAACCACTGTAACCATATGCAGAAGTTCCAACGGTGTATTTGATAGCAGCAACAATTGAAGCAACTCCCAAAGCTAAAAAGAGGGTGGAAAAAGCAAAATTTTCTGTACCAAATGAAACATAGATTAGTAATAATGCGTTTACTAAAGTAACAATAGTGGTAATTATGATTGCCGATTTCATCTGTTTGGGCGTAATAGCACCAGAAGCTACCATACGTGTTTCTCCTTTTCTATTATTATCAGAACCTTTTACACCATCACCATAATCATTTGCAAAATTTGATACTATTTGAAAACCTACAGTTGTTAAAATTGCCAACCAAAAAATATCTGATAAAAACAAAGAGGTCCTTTGGTGAATATGTGAATTCTCATAAAAAAACTGATTTCCGAGAATACTCCCAAGAATAATTCCAGAGACCGATAGTGGTAAGGTTCTTAAACGAGCGGCTTTTATGTAATTTTTAATCATTTTTATAAATGATTCGCTTCAGCTATTAATTCTGCTATATCTTTCACTATTACTTGAGTTTCTTTTTGTTTAAACTTAATTCCATCTGTCATCATGGTTTTACAATAAGGACAACCAGTAGCTATAATATTTGGCTTGGTTTCTAAAGCATCTTCTGTTCTTAAAATATTAATTTCCTTATCTCCTTTTTCTGCATCTTTAAACATTTGTGCTCCTCCTGCTCCACAGCATAAAGCAGTCGCTTTATTGCGTTTCATTTCTGTTAAATTGACTCCTAATCTTTTAATCAAATCTCTTGGAGATTCATAAACATCATTCGCTCTCCCTAAATAGCACGGGTCATGAAATGTAACTCTTTTCCCTT
>ENA-OSIY01001704-OSIY01001704.1-marine-metagenome-genome-assembly--contig:-NODE-1704-length-11654-cov-5.191500_pt1 | contig 11654 bp, 16 predicted proteins | sample MGYA00237884_ERZ534233 | MGnify/ENA primary metagenome ERZ534233 (study PRJEB26412, sample SAMN06343840) | marine metagenome | isolation source: estuarine water | place: USA: Columbia River Estuary... | reverse complement strand
GAAGCGATAGCCCTTGAGCAGCTGCTTAAGGTAAAGTCCAATCAGGAAGACGATGATCTGCCTGCTGCTCTGTGACTTTGCGTACAGAATTGGCGGTCAACACGCCAATTTTACGACAGGCCACCACAATCGAAAAATCAGAGCCGTCTTCCAACTTAGACGGTAGCCCATAACTTCGCCTGAGCTTGTTTAGCTCGGGCGATTTTATTTGTAAGTGCCAACAAGTGGACACACCAGGCCAACCGCGAGCCGGAGCTTCGACCAGCTTACCGAGATGGTACGTGAAGTGTTTACCCCGCTCACTGACTTTGGTCGGGCCACCAATCTGACTCAGTTCCTCCGGGGTCATCACTACGATACCGGCCCTTAGGGCTTCTTCGTCTACTGCGTTGGGTAGAGAGATGCCCGGCTCATGCATGGCATCGAAGATACCACGAACCAGAGCGGTAGGAACGCCAACAAGCAGGTAACCTCCGGTTGCCTGCAACAAGCCTGTCATCTTGACTTCAGCTCGCTTCTCCGTGTCTTTGACAACTTCGTATAAAAGAAGATGCCGATAGTCTGGAAGATCAGTGACAGAGATCAGGCTCATAGCAACTCCTACGGTTTCAGCAAAGTCGCGAACAAGGCTAATGACGAAAGCAGAGCGGTAATCACCATGCCAGTTAAGCCTGTGATGATTTGCGACTTGGTAAGCATACGAGCTGCCATGATCGAATTGGCATGCTGACCGATTTGCTCGATGTCCCGTGTCTGGTTGTGTACGACTGTCTCCAGGTTCGCCAATCGTTGAATGATCGAAGGCTGTCCGTTGCCGTCTCTCACCAACTTACAAAGAAGTCCTACATCGCGTTTGATGTGGTCGATGTTAGATTCGATCGTAGCTACTTGCTGGATGATCTGAATATGCTCTTGGCCTCTGATCTCCGACACATCACTTAGATTTTCTGCCACGGTCGACAGTAGTTCAATGATTTCTTCTTGTCTTCCCCAGATCCCAGAGTCTTGCCCGAGAACTCGGGCAGATCCAGTCTGTAGGTTTTGAATTCGTTCTTTGACTTTATCGAGCTGATTACGGTGGTCTTGTGACATGCTTCTCGACGTCCCTGAGAGAAGTAGTGATGGAAAATGGTGACCCCTTGAGATCCCCTACCTCAAGTCCAGTGCGAAGGGTTGCAAGACTCTTCGCTGTTTCCAGTCTAAAAGGTGCGACTGAAATACCTCCAACTGCTGGTTTTTCACTTAGGCAGTCGTCCTAACCCGTGTCGCTGCTATCCTGGCTGCGTCGAGTCCCCTAACCTGCCGACACCTGCGGCAAAGTCACCAATCGGGATTATATCGCAGCTACCTATGATAGCGAATACTTATTAAAAAATTGAACAGGGAATTTGAGTAGCCAAGAAGAAACCCCGAAGGAGTGCAAGTCCAACGGGGTTCGGTATTGTCAGTTTCACAAGATTCCCTCAAGAGGATTCCCTAACGACCAACGAAGGAAAGTTTATCACGGGCAATTTGGATTGTCTAGCTTTTACTTCCAGAAATTGCCTCAGAAAAATCTCGTGAGTACCACTGCTCCAGACATTCAAAATCTGTGTCGTAGATAACCGCTACGTTGTTTAGAGATTCTTCGCAGTAGTAGGTGTGCCACGGGTTCGGTCTGGATGTTTTAAAACCCGCCCGGTTATTCCAGTCGCCGTTGATGTCGTTATACCTTGTGATGTCTTTACGAGGTATGTCCGGGTACATCGAATGCACCGCGGCCCAGAAATCGTCTTCCAGGTGGTCCTGTCGGATAACCGCTTCCCACTTGTGAAGGTTGAACCAGAAGCTCTGTGGTCGAGCTTCAATCTGCAGGTTTACAAAACCTTGAATTAGCCGCTCTCGCGTCCAGTCACGGAAGGCTATTGACCCGGGTTTTGTAAAGAACTGCCAACAGCTAACCGCCCGACTGTAGGGATTGCGAATCGAAACAATCCCTGTCACATCTGGAGCGTTAGGATCAAGAAACGGTGTTGGTAGTATCGGCCAGTGCTTTTGATACAAGCTGACTGCTCCTGGCAGCACTTGAAACAAAGCACGATCTAGCGTTGACGATCCGGTACGTGGAATCTCCATGTACCACCACTTTGGATCAAACAGATTAGCTAACATCCGAGTCTCCCCAAATCTTTTCTACGATCTCAATCGTTTGTGCGTACTCAAGCTCTTCCGCCGTCTGGGTGGCCAGCCAATCGTCTACCTTAGCCATCCGTTGTGTCAACTTATCCAGCTTCAAGGCTCCAATGTCTTTTAACTCCAGCAATAGAGCTAATGTGAGAGTGCCCAGCTCGGTTGGACTGTAGTCGTCATCGTCGTAATCAACGACGCCAGCCAGTTCACGAGGTAGATCAAGAAATGTCTCAACTTTCGTTGTGACCATAGGATTCCAGTTTGGATTTGAGCGGCTTGCAACTTCTAGCAGATGCCTGGCATCTTCTGGATAAACGTAGCAACAAGACACAACTATACGGGCAAAAGATCCCGGCTGTGTGATGTCAATTTCGTTTGCCTTGGATGCCACCAGACAAGGATAACGGATAGGCTCTTCCGGGAATTCTATCGCAATCGAATTGTCGTGTCGTCCCGCTAACAGCTCTTTTCTTACCGCTTCTTGGTACTGTGACCACTGTTGCTTGCCGCCGATGGTCGCCAACTGTTTCAGTTTATCCATCAGACTTTCCTTTCTCTTGTGCCCACAACGCAACCGCCACTTTAGACGTCAGATTGAGCTTGCGACGAATACGCGTGGCATAAGTCTTCACAGTCTCGTAGCCCAATCCCAATTCTGTTGCAATCTCTCTGTACTTCTTATTCTGTTGAATCAGTCGTACAACTTGCCACTCGCGATCCGTCAACGGTGGGTTTTCCTTCTTTGGCTTTGTCATAGTGTCCTTGAGGATCAAAAAAGCGTAGGGTCTTCGAGGTATGCCAATACGTCCCGAGGTAGTGCAGTCTTGAGCTGCGACCAGTTGGAAACCCGACTACGAATGTCTCGTCGTTTTACCCGAGCCTGGTTAATGACACAAGCAGAGCTAAACGGTAGCTCCATCCAAGGAAGCAACTTCTCTAGCGTGCCCCGAAAGTCCAAAAGCATCTCGTGATAAAGTATCACTGCACGCGAGGAACACAACCGATCAATCTTGAGCTTCACTGCTTCGTGCTCCCGCACAAACTGGGTTAGCTCTTGAGGCTCCACAAACACTGTATGGCTGCGAACCGCAGGACCTAACAATCCATTGTTACCTTGAGCCTGCTTCCAGGCTACGTAACAAGCGATGGGATTTCTCACGACGTGCACAAGATAAAAGTCACCCTGACGACACTTCTGATCAACATAGTCCCACAAATCGTGCTGGACGAAGTTGCAGTAGTTGATCTTTACGCCGACTGCTCGCTCTTGGTGCAAGGTGTTGTCAAAGATCTTGTTGTTTAGATACTGCTCTGCACTCAAATGTGTTGGGACGTACCAATCCGGCACTCTACCTGAATCACCAAAATAGCTCTCATGCTCGACTTGCCGAATCTTATCTTCCGTGTGCAGTACGTCCCCGTGACAAACAACGCTAGGGTGAGCGGACAATGCCGCCTGGAGCAAACCATAACCTGAGTGGTAATTACCTGCTACGACAAAATTCATCGTGTCAGGTTTTTCCTGGTTGTACCATGCCATCGTCACGTCCTTACCTAAAACACATTAGAGAATCTGAAAATTATATGATTGCAGAACGATCTTAAGCTGTTCCATGTCTGTGGGATTGAGTCCCGTTGGTACGCCAAATTGCCCAACCAGTGGATCAGACTGCGGAAAGAACTGCTCTCGAGTCAATTCATTCCCACCGTGATACACAGCAATGGACAGCATCGGCCAATGTAAACCAGTGATTAACGGACTGTGCATGTTGTCGCACACAACGCCGTTCCGCCCTCGCCGATGCATTCGAGTTAATAGCTCTCCGTACTCTCCGGTATTGAGTCGCTCGTCAAATATCCAGTTATGCCCTGTAGAGATTTCAATCCTAGGAAACAGCATGGTACATGGAATACCGTCTTCCCGCTTTAACAGGTGGAGCTTAGGCTGCACAGCTTGCAGGTCACTTTCAAGCGTACTGCTTAAAGCCTCTGAGAGATCTACCCGCAGCTGATACTTCAGCATGCAAGGGTTATGCTCACGGCGATGAGCCATCTGAAACATTAACCGAGTCGGGTGGTAGTAATCGTCATCGTCGATGCAGGTTACCCAGTCACCAATCGCGTTCTTCAGCCCTATGTTTTTCATAGTCGAGGCGTTCAGCCCCGAGGAAGCTACTATTTCAGTAATACGACAACCGGCATCCCGCATTTCCGGGGTGTCCATGTCGTTGTTGGTCAGCACCTTGGTCCCAGAGCTGTTGACGATAATCAACTCATAAGGAGTGTAGTGCTGCCGTATAAAGTTGTTAACTACCTTACGAACCAGGGTTATTCGCTGTGCGTTTGCGAAAGGCAGAATACAAGAGACCAGTGGAGCAGGCATGAGTGGATCCTTGGTTTTAAAATCCAGAATTAGACAAATCAATTTGTAACCCCTTTGGGTTACACCGTCAACCCTCTTTCATAAAAAAAAAGAGTCACCCGGCGGGATAACTCTTTTGGCCTGTTAAATTTTACATGGGTCATTCCGGTATCTTAGTTGTGTAAGCCCGCCATGCCTCCGCATAGCAAAGTCCCCAACTATCTCGGTGGGAATCTGTTGTTACTCCGTTGCGATCCTGGTCCATCGCATGAGCCCATTCGTGTAACAAAGTATCCACCGCAGAAATACGAGTCAGAGAGTTATCGATCTCGATTAGAAACTTCTCAATCGAACTATCCTGGAACACATAGGTTGTGCAACTCCCGCACAGCCGCTCGGTTTCCAGGTTTCGACTAACCACTCGAATCGGTACTGATATTGGACATTCCTTGCGGATCATCCGTAACACATGATCAAATTCTCGTCGAGCCATAGTTACCCTCCTTGGTAATCATGGTACTCTCACCTCAAGTACCCATAGGCTTGCCGGTGTAACTGTCAAGATTGACCTGTAACCGTGCAATCGGTCCCTCGTCGTGATCCCACACAAAACCCATCGCCCCGCGTTGTTGCCAGTTAAAGCCCTTGAGCTTGTGCCAGCCGTTAGGCGGTGTCAGAGCTGGTAGGTATTCTACGCTCACTCCCTGCTCTTCCATAACCACGGGACTGCCTGTGCCCTTGCGGTGTTGGTCGCCCAAGTGCCATTCTCTAAAGCTGGTGGTCGCCCAGTGCTCACGACAGTGTTGAGCCATGAGCCCTGCCAGTTTCCCAGCTTTGATATGGTGACCATGGTCAAAGCCAATCAGGTTTGCTCCGAACTTGTAGAATTTGTACGGCGAAGGATTCACCTCCACCGAGACATTCTCGTTGTTTCTATAGTACGCTTTCAACACGTGTCCAAGGCTAAAAGAAGCCACGTAATCGTGATTTCCTGAAACCTGAATTACACGCACTGGAGCAATTTGAGCCAGTCGATCTACCATGGTCACTGCCAAGCGTATCGCATGCTCATACACGTACTGGAACGCCATGGCTTCCGGCTGTATCGTGCCCTTGGTCGTCGTGTGCATCATGTTGTCATGGTGAAGGAAATCGTTACCGAAAGGGAAGACGATCTCCTCAAACTGACCATAACCCTCTGCTCGTTTAATCAGCGAATCGATAGCCCACATACAGATGTTGCTACAGATTTCCAGGTTCCAATCGTGATCGCTTTCTCCCTGGTAGCACTGCATACCAAAGTGCGGATCCATGATGGAGACTTCCAAAGCCCGTCGATAAGTCTGGGCTAACGGTTTTGGATAGTCGTAGGCTTTAGCAATGGGCGAGTTTGACTTCAGGTCCTGTAGCAATCGCTCCAGAGAAATAGTCTCGTCTCGCTTACGTCGAAGTGAAACCTTGATCTGACGTAATCCAGTCTTCCAGATGCCATCTGTCTGCTTCTTGGCTCCGGCTACTTCCCAGTTGTTGACTGTGATACGTTCGACCTCATAAAGGTCCATGTTAATTCCGGATTTTGCCAGCAGTTCTTCCGCTGTATGAATCTGGTCGCCCAGGTATTCAATCTCGGCAGAGTTTGCCTGCTCCTTGATCTTGATGTTTTCCTTTTTAGAGACAACGTGCGTTTGTCCGGTGGACTCGCGTAGCTTTGCAATCATTCCTGCTCTGTTCAGTCGAGTCCAGATAACAGACCGGTTAGATAAGCCTAACTCTGCTGCTGCAGTCACCAGGTTACCTTTGTGGCGTAACGCGGTTTCGAACATTTGCTCTGTCGAGACGTCGGAAGGTTTCCGAGGTTGCATACACTAATCCTCCATGACGGGTAGTGTGTGTGACGGTCATATTCTGAGTAATGAAACCACTGCGGTTGAAAAACAGTTCATAGCTTAAATAGTCGCCATCCTTATGCGACCGTATGACCATAAAACATTGTAACTTACGTCCAGTATTTAAAGAAACTTGGGTCAAAGGGCGATATGCTTTGCCTGAGTATATGATGGCTTTTCCAAGGCTCTTTCCAGCGTTTGTCGTATGTCCCTTGTCCAACTTGCATACAACTTGTCGTTGGGATACAAAGCATCGGTTACGAACTCTCGTCCTCGGTTTACCCTGTCCTGCATCTCGGCAATGTGTGTATAGATGTAGTTGAGCTGATCCGCAAGCCCGGCAAACGTGATGTCACACCAGACCAGGAATTGCTTCCTGGGATCGTAGATATCTGGAAAAACCAACATGTTGCTGCACTCAGGCTTCACTACGATACAACCGCAAGCCAGAGCTTCTATGTCTCTAATACACCAGGGAGACCAACCCCACGGACTGATTACCACTTTGGCTTGAAGCAGGGCGTCCACATACTCATACGGATAACTGTACTTTTCAACTGGCTTGCCGTCCTTCAGTGTTCCGTCGTAGTTATCGTAGGTGCGAAGCACTTTGACCTGACCTGGCAACGTCTCCCACATGTCTTCCAATTCTTTGCGGTGTGCCGTTGGATAATTACCGTAGCGGTCTTTGTGATATCTTGTCCGACCACTAAAAAAAAGATCCACAGGCCGCTGGTTAAGCGGCTTGATCTTGCTGGCAATATACTCAAAGATCTCGTCCGAAAACGGCGGAGTAGGCGGACGGTTCAGTGGTTGAATCTTGTTTGCAATTTCCGCCGATAACGGTCCACGCTCTTCCCGCACATCAGGTCCCATGTTGTACAGTCTTCGTCGGACGTGTACCGTTCCATAGTATTCGCCGCCCCAGCTTTTTCGCTGCTGTACCGTACGATCCCGAAAATCTGTGTTCGGTAAGTAAGCCCGTATCTGCGGGTGGCCTATTAACGATCGGATAGGCGGATCCAAGTGGGCGTAGTCCAGAGAGCTGTCGCAGATCATGGGGGTATCCCCATAGTCAAACGTACCTAAATGCCCTTGCTGTATCCATAGCCCGTAATCTGCATGAACCATAGCCTCGCGGCCTGGCAAGTGTGGGCAAGGTATAACCAAAACATCCTGTGGGCCTGCTTCGCCGTGGTGTACCTTGATTTGATACTTTTCCAGATAAGGATTGGTTTCAAGCCAAAGATAGTTGGACCGACACCACCGCATCTTGCGATAAGGCTTAAAACGGTTGACGATGATCGGTTCCATCAGCAGTGCCATTCTGGTGTAACGTAATGGGCGTGTCCGCCCCAGGGTCTCCAGTAATCCTCACGATAGCCCAGCTCAAGCAGCAACGCAGACATGCGTTCACGAGCTACGTTAGGTAACTGGTCGGGTAAGGTTGTCTGCCTGCAATACGACGCATTCACGTCAGGCGGGCAGTACGGTAATAACTCTGGCACATATCCAGTTAACGACTTTAGCAACAGCATGGGGCCTGACTCTACCCGGAGCGTAGTTATGCCTGGACGATGATGGCTGGCCAGCCGCAACCAAGTATCCAGATAAGCTATGATCGTCTGAGCAGGACGCCCTTGAAGACTGCGAATGTTTGGCAAGTGAAGTTCCGCTGAATGTCTAACCTCTGAGAACTTTTCAGAGTGAAACAGTCCGTGAAAGTACAGGCTGTTAAAGACTCTCATCGGATCCCGTAACACAAAGGTTACTGGAACCGAATGAAAGGCTGGGTTAGACAAAAACGGAACAACAAACGGTGATACTTCGAACGGTTTTGCTCTGGCTACCCGGTCATTCAAGTTGTCTGTGCTCGTCGTGTGGTCAAATGTGTTGCCAGCTTCCAGCCCTGCTCTGGTCAAGAGCTGGGTGATGTAGCCTAAACCACCCCGAGACCAGCCAACAATCAGCCGTTGCATTGCCATGTATGGATCTCAGTTCAACAAGTTTCGAATCTTGGCCATCGCTTCAGTGCGTTCCCGTTTGTTCTTGATGTGCTCAGTCGAGATGTCTACAAGACCGTCCGGGATGTCTACGGTTTCCAGTATCTCTTTTAAAGCGATGAGCTCTAGCCGAGAGAAGTGCACCGCTTTCCTGCGGTAGTCTTCAAAGGCTTCCCACGTGTCTGGCAAAATCTGACTGATGATCTTCTCGCCGATGACCGTAGCGTAGTCGCGAATCTCTTTCTGAGCGTGTTCTTCCATACGCAAGTAGAGAAAGTGCAGAAGATTGTGCAGATTAAGTTTCCAGTAGGCTTCCGTGTACGTCGAGAGTGGTAAATCCTTACGAGCCTGTTCACGGGCTACGCCAAAGTTCAACCGCTGTTGGTATATGGATCTGGACAACTCATGCAGTTCGGATTCCTGCATCGACAGCACCTGACCCCGCTGAACAGGTATATAACCACTCGATCCCTGCTTGTTGTCTGTACTCTGAGTACGCCAGTCCGCAGCCATCGTCGTCTGCTGACTGTCAATCGCCTCTGAGTATCGTGTGCTGTATTCGTTCACGCTGGCCGTGCGATGGCGAATCCACTGACGCCATGTGTCCATCGGCACTCGTACCATGAACTTAAGCTCTACCATCTCGAAAGGTGTCGTGTGGTAGTGTCTCATCAGGTACCGGAGTAGGCTTCGATCGTCCGATACCGCTTTGGTTCCGATACCGTAGCTTGTTCGTGCAGCCTGAGCAACCGCAGCGTCGTCGCCCATGACGTCGACCAAGCAGACGAATCCGTCGTTCGATACTGGGAACTTCTTCCACTTTAGTTCTTCTACTGTCATACGAGCCTCTCGTTTGAGTCAAAATCCGGAATTGAAACCGAAAAGAGCCGGGAGGATTTGCACCTCCTCTTCATCAACACTATCACGAAGGTGCTTGACGTGATTGAGCTGATGAAGACCTGGCTTTGAAATACAAAACAAAGCTAGGTTGCGGTTCCTACCCGCACGCGACTCTTCTTTAACTGCCACTCAACCTTATTCTAAACCCATCGAATTTGACGGTATTAGAATGAAGAGAGAATTGTTGAGTGGTAGCTGTTTCCTTATCTCCACGCCCGCACCCTGTACCACATACCGGTGGCAGACAGAGCCGAAGCATCACCTGACAGAGACATGGCTCCGCCGGGTACGCATGTGTCGCATAGCGAATTGCCACCTACACCGATTCCTTCAAAGGCACCGATGGTGTAGTTTCCGTGGCTAAGCACGCCGGTGGCTGCCAAGTAGTTTGCTTTGGCCTGACAAGCCGACTGGTCATTGCCACCATAGACCAGTTCATAACCTGCTGGTACCGTCGTTGCGGCCAAAGGCTGCGTCGCCGGTGCAAGTCGTACAAAGAATGAGCCAGCAGCACTGTCGTAATAAAACGTCTGCTGCGACCCGGTGTCGTAGTAGTCAACATATGGCGTGTAGTTCGCGGGATTCAAATCAGCATGTAAAGGCTGAACAGCCTGAGCTGTTGCCATACCGCCAAAGAAAATACCTGTTGCCAGCACGAGTTTCCGCATGTTGAAACCTTTCTGATGTCGCATATAGTGTCTCCTATACGACTAAAGAGTGAAGTCCTGCTCATCCTGAACAAAGACTGGAGTATTTAGACCCACATACAGGCACTCAATGTTGAAATTGAAGTACTCATATGCTTCGTCCTCGTCCATGCCGTCAGCGACCAAGCTATTCAAAATCCCTTTGATGCTATAGGCCACGACGGTAGCTCCGTTGGGGTGCAGCTTGACCAGACCAAGAATGGCCGTGTCGAGCCCATCCAACAAGACTACGTCTTCCAGCTCCTGAGCTTCGATGTGCTCCAGGATGGCTGCCCGCTTTGGGTGTATCTCTTCATTCATTTTTGTTTAGCCTTGCGAGAGTAGCTACGTAACTTTGTGTAGTCCGTAACATACCCGGCTTGTTGTGCTGTCTGATTTCCTGCTTGTAGCTCCAAGTGCCAGAAAGCCAAAGAGCGAGACAACTCAGAAGGGACGGGCGGATCGAACAGAACCCGCCAAGCCACGAAGCAAACATCAGACACGGAATAGTCGTCAGTCATGTGATTGACTCCAGGGGTGATTGGTTTTGAAACTATAACGAGTCCCCCTAAAGAGTACAACTATATTTTAATAAATTCTCCACTGACGCTGTTCCAGCCTAAGTACTGCCAATTCACGCGAACAAACTGATTGCTGGCCAGTTCGTAACCTAATTCGCAGGCCAATAAGTTCTCGACATCGTACAACGCGTACTGCGGACGATAGAGCTTGAACATGAGTTCTTTGACTGCTTTAAAGTATCGCAGCGTCTGTTTCCGTCCAAATCCGTAGAGAGTCGTCTTCAATACGTGCCGATACTCTGTTGGGTTGAGTAAATTCTTGGCCAGCGACCAGTCGAAGCCTTCATGGTCGATCCAAGGTCGCTGATCAGTGGAGTGATGGGTAAACAAAAACTTGTCGAGATTCTCTGCGGTGAAGTATCCGTTATGTAGGTTCTCGTAAAAATACCGACCTGTGGCCTTGAGGATAAAATCCGCCTCCAGCAGTTCCTTACGATAGACGTCCCACAGGGACAGAATCATATGAGCTTCGCCAATACTCTTGTTTGCCGCAGTTCTGACTTCAGCAGCCAATGTTGGATCTGTTGCCTGTAAGTGCAGATATTTTACGTTGGGGTAGTACTGATTGAAGAACTCACTGTAGTCAGGCTCTGAGGCATCGCAGAAATAGATCTGGGCATCACCCTGCTGTACGGTTAGCGAGTGTAGTGTGCTGACGGTTTGAATCAGTCGCTCACGAGTTGTGAATGCAGATCTGCGGTTGCCCAGATTTAACGGCAACTCCATTTCAGGTGCAATAACAGAGGTGACGAGAATCGCTTTTCGCATATGTGGCTCCAGGATGAATATCGAGTCGCCATTCTAACCAATAATCAATAAAAAATGGCAGTCCGGTCGAAACCAGACTGCCACTCTCCTGGGGTAGCGAGACCCATGACTCTACTTTGTATCAATCACGAACTTGTCATCACGCTGGTTCGTCGTTCTGCGGTACGCCTTCCGGAAGTCTGTTCACTGGATCAGCAAATGGAGCAGGTAGATTAGGTCTAGGTTGAGGCTGACTTGGTCTCGTCGATGGCATGAACTGCCGTCCTGCAAATCGCATTGCGTTACCAATGCCTTCACCC
>ENA-OSIY01001703-OSIY01001703.1-marine-metagenome-genome-assembly--contig:-NODE-1703-length-11659-cov-6.930323_pt1 | contig 11659 bp, 8 predicted proteins | sample MGYA00237884_ERZ534233 | MGnify/ENA primary metagenome ERZ534233 (study PRJEB26412, sample SAMN06343840) | marine metagenome | isolation source: estuarine water | place: USA: Columbia River Estuary... | reverse complement strand
GTTTTACAACCCCTCTAAATTAAACCCTGAGCTAAAATGGCTCGGGGTTTTTAATTAAAGCGTTAAAAGAAAAGCTTTGTACTGAGCTGCCATGGATTTAATAAAATCGGTTAGCTTGTATTTATTTAAAACTTCTGTGGGCGTTTCAGCCGCTCCTTGTATTAAGCCCACACAGCTGGGTTTGCCACAATTACAAACAAATTGTTGGGCAATTCTCCATTCAGTAGCTGGATAAAAAAAGCGAAGCTCTTCGTCTGCCTCAATATCACTAATGCATTCTAGTTGCATAGTGGTTGTATTAAATAAAACATTCGGTTCACAACAATGATTCACGTACTGCAAATATTCAGGGAATAGATGAATATGTTTATGCTCACTTACTTGAACCGTTAAATAGTTAGGCGTGTCTACAATTTTAGAAGCATTAAAGGCAACTATAGTAGAGCCAGCTTTAAAAGAAGCATTGGCAAATAAACCATGTTGGTTGTTTTCTTTGTTTTGCTTTACTATACAATGCTCATGTTGACTAATTACAATAAATTCATTTGATTGCTGCGAAGATGACATAAAATAGAATGGGTTTAGAAAACTAATTTATAAATTAATATTAACTAAACAAAAAAATGAGTGGCTATATTTTTCCACTATTTCTTCTTAATCACCACCAAGGTAATATCATCAGGGTTATGCTGGCCTTGTAACCATTCATCTACCGAAGCCATTAAAGCATCAATTATTCCTTGAGCAGTTTTGTGTCCATTGTCCTCAATAAGCAGTCTTAATCTTTCATAATCGTACATTTCACCCGTTAAATTAGGCGCTTCCGGAAGACCATCAGACAATTGTATGATGATATCCCCTGTATTAAAGCTCCTAGTAATGCTATCAAAATGCTCTTCCTTTAATCCGCCTAATGGAAGGCCTTCAATTAAAATCTCTTCAACTTTATTAGTAGCGGCAACATAATGGTATACTGGAGGCATGGCCGCAGAACTCAACTCAAATTCAGTAGGCTTTATTTGAACTATATTCAAGCTCATTCTCAAGGTACCTAAGTCAATGTTCTTTACTACGTTGTTTAATTTATGCAAGATAGTATTGGCTGGTAAGGCGTCAATTCCATTTAAGCCGGCCTTCGTTACAGAAACCATCATTCCCGAAGCCACGCCATGTCCTGTTGCATCACCACATATAGAATAAAGTGCAGACCCTTTGTGTTCAAAAAAGTCATAATAATCTCCACCCACTTCAGTTGAAGAACGAATAAAGCTAGCAATGTCTAAATTAGCAATTTGAGGTACTTTCTTAGGCAGCATGCTTAATTGTAAATCTCTTGCTGCTTGTAGTTCTTTATTCTTGCGGTCTTCTTCACGTTTACGTGCGCGTTCTTTTTGTTTTTGTTTGTTGTAAATAGCATAGCTAGTAAAGCCAATGATAAAGAACAAACTAAAGCCAATGATTAATCTATTTTTTTGTTTCTCTTGATTTTCCTTTTCCTGCTCTCTAATAGACTCATTGAGTGTAATATTGTCAATGTCGTTTACTTTATTTTTTGAAGCTAAAGTATCTTTTAAAGCAGATGAAATTTGTAAATATTTGAAGGAGCTATCAATTTTACTTTGTTCATTATAAATGGTAAATAATAATTGGCTGGAATTTAAAATTCCATCATTATAAAAAATCTTACTGCCTAAATTATAGCTAAGCTTAGAATAATAAATTGCACTGTCTATATTTTTTAGTCCATAATGTGCTCTAGCTGCACAGATATATACTTGGGTAATATCTTTTTCAAACCCATTAGCCATAATATATTTTAAGCCGCTATATATGTAGCTCAATGATTTTTGATACTCATTTTTTTGTAAATGCGCTTGAGCTAAAATAAAATAGGGGAACCCCCATTTATTTTTTTCTGGCAAGGTTTGATTAAATTCCAAAGCTAAAAGACTATATTTTATAGCAGAGTCTTGTTCATTGATATTATTAAAAGTTTGGCCAACCATTCCCACAAAACTTATCATATTGCCACTTTTATAACTTTCTGCAACTACAGTGGGGGTAATTTTTTCAAGTATTTTTTTAGTTTTGGTACTACTTCCCATACGGGAATAATTAATCATAATATTAAAATCTGGGTACACTTGCTTTACTTTTAATTTTTCATATTCTTGCTTAGTTAAAGTATTATAATATAAGGCAATTGACTGATTACTTTTCATCATCCCATAGGAATTAGCTAGGTCTATGTGAATTTCTGGTAAAATTTCTTGAAAATTTGAAGATTGTGCAACTTGTTCTGCTATTTTAAAATAATAAATAGCGCTATCTGAATTAGAGAAAAAGAAGAGGTTAGCTAATTTATAGATATAGTAAGATTTATCCTTTGAATCTGGCATAGCTAAAAAATAATTTGCGCTATCTTTAATTCTTTTATTATTTTTTTGATTAAATCTATCAAAATTAAAATCATACTTTTTTTCTTGTGAAAAAGTATTTTGACTTGCTAATACAATTAGAACCAAAATCAATACATATTTTTTCATAAGAATTTTTTTAAAGATTTATTTCTTTTTTGTCACCACCAAGGTAATATCATCGGGGTTGCGCTTACCTTGCATCCACTCATCCACCGATTTTATTAAAACATCAATAATCTCTTGGGCAGATAAATGACAACTTGATTGAATTAAACTTCTTAATCTTTCATAATCGTACATTTCACCAAGTAAATTCGGCGCTTCTGGCAAGCCATCTGACAATTGTACTAGTACATCTCCTACTTCAAATTTTCTATTTTCTAAAACAAAGTCCTCATCTCTTAAACCACCCAATGGCAGGCCATTGTTCATGAACTCTTCCACTTGCTTAGTAGCTGCTTTGTATAAGTAAATAGGAGGCATGGCCGCAGAACTTAAGAATACTTCGTCACTAGTTATTTCTGCAATATTCAAGCTCATTCTTAAAGTACCAAGGTCAATTCTTTTAACTACCCCGTTCAATCTTTGTAAGATTTTATTCGGTTTTACTGGGCTAATCCCATTCAAACCAGCCTTGGTTACCGATACCATCATACCAGAAGTAACTCCGTGGCCTGTAGCGTCACCGCAAACACTAAATATAACTCCATCTGGTTGTGGGAAGAAGTCGTAATAATCTCCGCCTACTTCAGTGGATGATCTTATAAATGTAGCGATGTCTAAATCCGCTCTTTTAGGATTTTCTTTGGGCAGCATGCTTTGTTGTAAATCTCTAGCAGCGGCTAATTCATTGTTTTTGCGGTCTTCTTCTATTTGACGCAAGCGTTCTCTTTGTTTTCTTTTGCCATTTAAGTAAATACCAATAGCTACAAGTATTAAACTAATAGCGGTGATGATTAATTTCTTCTGTTGTTCTTCTTTCTGCTCGGCCAATTCTTTCGCCTTAGTTTGTTCACCTAATGCTATATTTTGTGCTTCATTGGTTTTTGAAGAATTGTACAACTGCTCACTTAATTGTTGTGATTTTTCTAAATATTTGAATGCACTATCTAATTTATTTTTTACTTTATACATTTTGTACAAGACCTTATAAGCATTTAATAAGCCTTCGGTAAAAGTGAATTTTTTAGAATAGGTTACTACTTGACTACCATAATAAATAGCAGAATCGACCTGATTCATTGCTGCATAAGTACTAGTTAAACCTGAAGCTGCTTCTAAATAGTCCTTATACAAAGAACTAATAAATGAAAGAGGAATAGATAATTTATAATTTATGATGGCAGAGTCATATTTTTTTTGTGCACGATAAATGTCTCCTTGTACTACATAACCGCCACTCCATCTTTTTTCATAAACTCTTTTATTGAAATATTCAATTATCTGCTTATTGTAATAAAAGGCAGAATCATATTTTTCTAAAATATAATAGGCCTTTGCAAGATTACCTAAATTCGCCCCAGCCGAATTTAATGTTCTTATTGCAGATGGCCATGTAAGATTAAGGTATTTAAGGCCTTGCTCTTTATTCTGTAAATAGGAATAACTAAAAGTTAGATTATAATATGCATTTCGCATTAAGCTATCGTTTAAATTTATTTTAGTCCCTAATTTTAACTGCTCGGTAGCAAAATGTAAACCAAGTGGGTAATTGCCGATGGTCTGATTATAAGTCATTGAAATATTACCAAAGGCTTGAAATAACCCTTTATCATCTTTACTATCTGTGGCAATTTGTTGGGCAATTTTAAAATATTTAATAGCAGTATCCCCATTTGCCCACATAAATCTTTCGCCAATATTCATTAAAATATCAATTTTTTTAGGATTTGAATTAGTAGATGCTACTAATTTTAAAGAGTCGTTGATATTAAAATTCAAATTGGAATAAAACTGCGCTTTAACATTATTCATTCCAACAATAAAAATTCCTATTACCAATAAATATTTTTTCATAACAATTGTTTTATAAAAATTTGTCGAAATTTTTGAAAATTATTTTAATGTGTTTCTTTAGGAAGCTCTTCAGTTATATTGGCTCTTGCACTTAATCCATTCAATCCGTATTTTAAAACTAGCGGTATGAATAAAGGAACTAACCTTCCTATTGTTGGGTTTATAAAAACCAAGCCCAATGAAATAAGAAATATTACAGGCACTACCAAAGTGAAGTAAAAGCCTAATAATATTCTATCCTTTGATATCTTATGGGTTAACAAATCCAAATTATGATTACTTAAATAAAACCATAACAGCGCATTCATAAAAGCAGTTAGACAAATATTAATTACATATACAGCATAAGGTAAATGCAATTCGGTTTCTGAAGCATACTCTCCTAATAAACCTGAGGTAAAGGGAAGTAGTACCACCGAAAACAAAAAAGATAAATTTAACCAAAGCAATCGGCTGGTATACTTTTCTACGTATCCAAATATACGGTGGTGAACTGACCAATAATAACCTACAATACAAAAGCTAATAACAAAGCCTAGTAATTTCCAGGTCATTTCTTTAAGGGAATGCCATAAAGCTGCATCAGTAGCATGTTCTATGACCGGTACTTTAAATTCAATCACGAGTAAGGTAATTGCAATTGCAAAAACTCCATCCGTAAAAAAAGATATACGGTCTAATTGAAAATTAGTCTTGTTTGAACTATGTCCTGCTTGTGCCATTTTTTATAGTTTTAATTTGTTCTTGAATCATTTTTAATCTTTCTTGCTTTTTAGCCTCTCTACTATTTATTGAACGAGTAGTAAAATAATGATGTGCTCTCAAAAATTTATCCTGAATGCTAAGCCATTCTAATTCAGTAATTTTTTTGTTCAATTGTATCTCTTGTAAAAAATTATTACTGTTTACGATATAATCTTCTCTGCCTAAATAATCTAAATCGGCATCACAAACAATTTCTTCGTATATATTTTTTGGGGATTGAGGTATTTTGGTCGCCAAAATAATTCCGGTTATTTTATTAATCTTTGTTTTGGGAAAATTTAAAGCCGTTAATACGGTAGTGGCATATTCTGCCCCTCTAGCCTCATGTCTTGTAGGCTCCCAGATATACCCAACATCATGTAACCATGCGGCGAGTTTAATGTCCTCTATTTCTGCTTTGGACATTTTTTCTTTTTTGGCTATTTTTTCAGCCTGTTCCACCACATCTCTTATATGGTGTATGGTATGATAAGTATACTTAGTTGGTAAATGTGTAATTAAAAAGGCTTCAATCTTTTCAAAGGCTTGCTCGTAATGAAAGGCTGGTCGATGGTACAGAATTTCTTTGATCTGAATAGGTTTGGCCTTCCCTTTCACTTTAACAGGACTTAATTTTTTCCCTTTAAACAACTTATTGTCTTTTACCTGTTTCCAAACAGCATCAGATACAATAATTTCATCTGAAGCAGCTACAGAACATAAGCGGGAGGCCAAATTGACCGAATCTCCAATGACCGTAAAATTCATCTGCTGTCTTGAACCAATATTTCCACTAATTACTTTTCCTCTATTTATTCCAATACCAATTGTAATGGGAGGTTTAGAATTAATAATTCTTAACTGGTTAAATTCAATTAATTTCTCCTGCATTTCAATAGCAGTAAGTACTGCATTTTCTGTGTCTTTGTCTGTGGAATTAGGCGCCCCATAAATGACCATTAAGGCGTCACCAATAATTTTATCTAATGTGCCATTGTATTTAAATATTATTTCAATCATTAAATTAAAATAATCATTTAAAGTTTCTACCACTTCAGTAGGCGTCATAGTTTCAGACATAGAGGTAAATCCTCTGATGTCTGAAAATAAGATGGTGGCTTCTTGTTCTTGGCCACCTAGGTTTAACATTTCATCGTTTTCCAATAATTGATCTACAATTTGTTTGGAAACGTATTTTTTAAAAGTAGATTTTAATTTATCTAAGTTGGACAAATCTTCCATCGCTACCACAGAACCAATTGGTTCATTTAAATCATTCAATAAGGGGGATACAGAAATATTTACGGAAGTTGATTTGCCATTACAATCAATTTGAATTTGTGTTTCTGAAATAGTTGCTAAAATCTCCTCGCATTTTGAAATTAATTGATTAATAATTTCATTGGATTCAAAAACATAGTCATAATGATTCCCAATCACCATTTCTCTTTCAAGGTTAATAATGGCTGCTGCAGCGCGATTGACATGGCTTATCTCCCCCATTAAATTGGTAGTAAATACGCCTGTAACAATAGATTGCATAATGTTATCATTGAAGGTTTTAGCTTCTTTGATATTTTCCATTAATTTGATATTGTTATAGGCTACCCCTGCCTGAGAAGCAATGGCAGAAAGCATATTGGTATCCGAATCATCAAAAGAAGAAATGCCCGCCCTTGATTCCTTATCAAACAAAACTATTACACCTACAAGGTCTTTTTTGTCGAGAAGAGGTGCAATTAAACCAAATGTGCAGTTAGTTCTTGCTAAAAAATTATCATTGGAAATTTCAACGGCTAATGGCTTTCGATTTTGATTCACTTCATTAAAGAAGCCCTTCTTTTTATTAAAGATAATACCCTTCAACGCCTCTACATCTATATTAAATTCAGCTTCAATTTGAAATAAATCAGAATTGTTATTCTGCATTAATATCAAACCTGAGGAGGCATTTAAAACTGCACAGGATTTAATAAGTATTTCTTGCAATAAAACAGAAACATTTTCAAATGAGTTTAACTCATTGGTAATATCTAACAATGTTTCTAGCTCAAGGTACTTAAGCTGTAGTTCATTTATATTAAACTGTTTCGTCATTACAATGCACCTACTGCTTCTTCTTCTGTAGCAAATACAGTTGAATATTTAGTAAGCCCCATAATATTAAAAGTTTTAGCAACAATTGGGGCTAAGTTATAGTAACCAATTTTACCATCTACTTCTTGTAATTTTTCGATGATTTCAATTAAAATAGAAACGCCAATACTGTTTACCACTTTGGTTCCTGCCATATTAATTAAAAACTTATGTTGTCCGCCTTTTATTTTTTCATAGCAAATTGCTGATATCGCTTCGCCACCTTCGTTGTTTAAATAGCCATCTGTTTCAATGATGACAATTTGGTTTGCTTCTTTTGTGCTTTTGATAAATGAGCTCATTATTTTTTGTTTTAAATTTTAGTGTTTGATATTTTTTTTCATGGTCACTGTTGTACCGTCGCTGTTAGACTCAAATTCAACTGAGTCCATTAATTCTTGTATCAATTGCAATCCCCAGCCTCTTTTGCGTTCCTCTTTTCCAATTTTATTTTCAATTTTAGGAATTTCCACTTTTGTTTTATCAAAACCAATACCTTGGTCTATAACTTTCATCACCAAAGAATCTTCTTCGATTAAGAAATGAATAAAAACATTACTGTCGGTTTTAGAATGTTCAAAAGCATTAATACAAGCTTCAATTAAAGCCATACTAATTTCACCACTCTGATCCTCGGTTAAGTTCATGTGCCTAGCAATAACCTCTGCGGTTTGTGTTGCTATCAACTCCATATTTGGGAGAATAGGCAACTTGAGTTCTACTGTTGGTTTTTTCATATTGATTTGTTTAATCTTTTTAAGTTTTAGTTCATAAATTTAAGGTTTTATACCTAGATATAATCTTATTAAATATTATGTTTTATGATTACAATGGTGATGTCATCCGGATTGTGTTTCCCTGCTAACCATGTATCAGCTTCACTCATTAACTTTTCAATTAAGGTCTGTGAATTCATATTACTATTTTCATTAATAATGTTTTGTATACGAGGGTAATCAAATAATTCTCCTGTTGCATTAGGCGCTTCGGCTAATCCATCTGAGATAATAGCTAAAATATCTCCGGCTTTAAAGGTTGTTTTAATTTGATCAAAAGTGACTTGATTAAAACTTCCTAAGGGAACCCCTGATATCATTATTTCTTCGGTGGTATTGGTGGCGGCTCTATATATAAAATAAGGCGGCATACCTGCAGAACTTAATGTAAGTTGGTCACCCTTGATGTATGCAATATTCAAACTCATTCTCAATATACCTAAGTCTACCTTTTTAACTACTCTATTTAATTCATGCAGCATATCTTTTGGCTCCATTTGTGGTAAACCTATTAGGCCAGCTTTAGTGATAGAAACCAACATGCCACTTGGTGTTCCATGACCTGTAGCATCTCCGCAAATAGCATAAAGTGACCCATCATTTATTTCAAAGAAGTCATAATAATCACCACCCACCTCAGTAGAAGTTCTTAAATATCCTGCAATATCCAAATCTTTGACAAGAGGCAAAGTTTTAGGCAATAATCTTTCTTGCAAATCCTTGGCCGCAGCTAATTCAGAATTTTTACGCTCATTTTCTGCTTTTATCAAAGATTTTTTTGCTTGAAATTTACCAAACTGTATGAAAAAATATATTAGTGTTAGCAGATAAATTAAATAGGCCCAAAGGGTACGGTACCAAGGAGGGCTTATTTTAAATTCTAGGACGCCCTCCTGCGATATTTGACCACTAGCATCCATGGCTCTGACACGAAATTTGTATTTACCTTCCTTCAAGTTGGTATACTCCTTTTTATAATCAGGAATAAAAGCCGACCAGCTGCTATCTTGTCCTTCTAGCCAATAACTAAAAGTAGTTTTAGTTTCATTTCCAAAAACAGGATAGGCTACTTCAAATATTAAATTATTTTTATCAAATGGTATCTTGTCTATTTCTAATGGTGCTTTTTGACCATTAATAAACACAGCTCTAATTAAAGCACTAAATTCAAGTTGCTTTTGTTTAAGCGCCAATTCTGGAAAGTAACGATATATTTTTTCATCTTGCGAACCAATCCATAATATTTCATTTTCTCCAGCACCTTCTGCAAAAAAACCTGGTGAAAGCTCAGATAAACTAACCTTAAAAAAAGGATACTGTTTAAAAGTAAACCCATCTTTTAAATTGAAACTAGTTTTAAATATTCCTTTACTTGTTTTCATCCACCCATTATGCGAAACAGGATTATAAGTATACGACCATGGGTCATCACTGATAACTTTAGATAAGTTAAATCCACTAAACTTCACTAAATTTTCTTTAAGATCAACAGTATAAATATTTTTTGATGAATCTAAAAATAGGTTTATTGAATCATTTATAAGTGTCATTTCTAAATTTTCATCTTTAGAAAAAGACTTGTCTTTATTCAACTTCATAAATGTTCCTTGCCCATCTTTGCTATAGCTATATTTATACAATCCCTTTCTAGTGGTTAATATAATTTGACCAGGAACGATTTCAACTAAATCGAAACAATTTAAATTCCCATTTGTATTTAATTTAATTTCATTCCAATTATTATTTTTAAACTCGTGAATCAATAATCCTTCAACATAATTGGAAGTAAAGATTAAATTTGGGTTTAATTTTGAAATGATTGTGACCCTTGATCTATACTTAGGAGAAATTATTTTGGTAATATTATTCTTTGTTGTTTTAATGGTATAATTATTTGTGGTAATAATTTGATCATTAAATTTAAGTACCCCTTTTGGAGAACCTGGTAATTCATTTATATTCTTTTTTTCAAAAAAAGCTGTCTCTGTAATACTTTTGGGAGTAGTCAGTTGATAGAAATCAATGCCTGTCCTAATGTATAATTTGCCATCAATTCTTGAAATATTTGTGACATACCCTTGAATATTATTAATGGAAGAGAAATAGGTGATTGTTGTATCAAAGTTTACCTTAAAAATATTATTACTACTGCCCCAAACGTCCCCTTCTCTATCTTGAATAAATGATGTTACATTATTAAATTTTAACCCATTATTTTTATTGAGTATGGATTGAATTTGCAGTTTTTCATCAATGAAAAGTAATCCGCCTTTAGATGTAGAAATTGGTATAATATTGTTTTTTAGTTTTTCGCCACCTTGATAAGCATCATAATCTTTTATAAACTTATCAATTATTGGCGAATTGGCTTTTAAGATTGAGCCATCATTTTTCAAATACCATAATCCAATATTTCTTGAAACAATTAAGTTTTCTCCATTACTCATTCTATATTGTTCATCAATTCTATTTTGAGCAAATTGAGAAGTTGTTGCGGGTAATAATTTAAATTCCCCATCAATAAATTTATATAAACCCTTACCCCAAACTCTTAAGAATGCCCCTTGTTTATTAATATTTATAGTATGCAAGATATTGTTGTCAAATTCTTGAACTTTGAGCAATGTTTTTCCTTTATAGATATATACCGCTTTTTCGGACTGAAAAATTACAGTATCATGAATTGCTCCTGCAGACCACAAAGTTGAATTAACTTCTTGTTCTTTATTTAATTTTTTTGATAAAGAAATGAATATATCATCGCCAAGTTTATTTTTTTCAATATATCCAAATTCATCGGCAATAATAGCATAGATGAGATTCTTTGAATCTGAAAAAAGTGCCCTAGCTGTCCCTTTTGTATTCGTCCCATCTTCATTAAAAACCCTTCTAATTTTTTGTCCATCATAAGTAAGTATCCCTTCAGCCGTATTCCCTATATAAATTACTCCATTTTCATCTTGAAGTATAGACCAATTCCCAGATACTGTATTTAAAAATGATCTGTCATAATTTGATACAAAAAAATTACCTCTTTCTTTGGGATTGTAATTTTGTGCGGCTGCTTGCAAAGCATAGAAAGATAGAAGCAAAAAGTAAAACTTGATAATTTTCATAATCACTATTTATTAGTTAATCTTCAGATATCTAATATATGAAATTTAATCATTATACCGTTTTTATTGCCTTATTATATTGTAAAATAGCTTCCCTTTTGAAATTAAAAACATATTATTTTACTCTTGTGAATTTTTCAGTTCTGCCTAACATAGAAAAGCCAAGATAACCGCGTACATTTAGTGTTTGCTTGTCTTCGCTTAACCACATTTTACTGCTATAGGTAGAACCTCCTTCTGCATCATAAATTTTTCCTTCTATCCACTGTGGCGCTTCCCATTTAAAATCATTTAACATAATCATACCTTTCACTTCCCTATCTCTTAAACTTTTATCGGCATTATAAATATCTTTTCTTTCTGTTTTTACCCAAACTAATTTACCATACAATTTATTATTTTGTATATAGGTTTCTACAATCCCTTTTTTACTAGGTGAAAGCCATTTGCC
>ENA-OSIY01001697-OSIY01001697.1-marine-metagenome-genome-assembly--contig:-NODE-1697-length-11675-cov-7.488015_pt1 | contig 11675 bp, 2 predicted proteins | sample MGYA00237884_ERZ534233 | MGnify/ENA primary metagenome ERZ534233 (study PRJEB26412, sample SAMN06343840) | marine metagenome | isolation source: estuarine water | place: USA: Columbia River Estuary... | reverse complement strand
ATAGCACGAACAATTTTAAATATTTCTTCTAATACATTGTTCTGTGCTGAATCTAATTCTTTGATCTTTGCTTGTTTAGGCACACTGACTTTACTAGTCATCCATTGAAAGAAATGCTGTGTGCTTAAACTATCTAACTGTTTTGCTTTTGCTGTTTGATTTACATAGTTATAAATGATTTGCTTTAAGTCTGCCATTCCAGCAACACCTTGTAAGAATGTATCAACTTGCTTGGCATGTTGCTTGATGTGATTCTCTACTTGTTGAATCATTGATGTATCAACTTTAACTGGTGCCACATTGTATATAGGTCCCAATACAACTAATCGAGGATTAGCATTAAACATTGTAAAGTCTTTGATAGGAATCTGTGCTGAGTCAGGTGCACCGTGTTGTGTAAAGTAAGCATGGCCAACAACCATTACTTCTGCACCTGCTATTCTACGACCTAGTTCACTGTCTGCTCGCACATGATAAGTTGTATCACTTTTTGGATTAGGATGGAAACTATAAACACCATCAACTAACTCTGGTGGACTTAGAAATAATGCATCGGCATATACATAGTAAGTGCTGTTGCCATCTAACTGTTCAGGAGTGCCTGGTTCAAACAATGGTGCTAGTCCAGCAAACGCATCAGCAAACTGTTGTCTGTTTGCAACTTCTTCTGGAGTAACAGCTTTACCAGTGCTCATGATATACTTTGCTACATCGTCACCGCTTTGTGGCATAACACCTTTGCCCCATTGAGCATGTCCATGCGGAGGAATAAACACACCACGCTCACGACCCCAATATATTTGAGGATTACCATCCCACTTCATACGAACACTACTACTACCTTGCTGTGTATTCATATCTTTTAAATGTTCCAATGCTTCAACAGTACCAGCACTGCCATAGAAGAATACAAGATCCTCTAAGTGATTGAATGCTCGTCCTAGTTTAGGATCAACCGCTTCCAATAATTCTTTTAGTTCTAATAATCTCATAGTCGGTTTAACATATTACGGAACCATTCATTAGTACCGACTCTGCTTTCTTGTTTAACTTCTTTCCAGTTAGGATCTGCCTTACCTCTGGCTAATAAGTCAGCGGCCTGTTGTTGTGGCAATGATGCCAGGATACTTTCAACGCTGCCTAACACATTTGGATCACTTCGTCCTGTTAGTATCTCTGAGATCTTTGCCAAGTCATCAGTGACAAAGTCTGACTTCTTACCCAGTCCATCACGGGCAAATAAACCCTGCCAAGCACTCCACATATAGCCCTTGTCTTTGGCCAACATGGCCATTAGTAATTGTTTATTTACACCTTTGTAAGGACTGCCTTTTGGAATATCGTGTGTATGGAATTTAGCAATCTGCGGTGCATTAGCAGTTACCATGATGTCAACTTGATGATGTGCTCGGCCCACAGGAACATTCACATGAACATTAATACCTGTTTGTGCTGTGGCCAGACCTTGTTGAGCAATATAATCATTTAATGCCTTACGTGCTGTTTTAGCATCCTTGGCATTGAAATAAGACATTACTGCGGCTTCATCTGCTAGTACGTCCATGTCGCCACTTTGATGTCCGTGTTTAGGAGTAGCGGCACTGCCAACTGGAATAACTGTGATCCCAGTGCTCTGTAGTGCGCTGTTGATTGTTTTTAGAATAACAGGAACGTCTTTATGGTCAAATGGCGTAGCATCTGCAAATACATTACCGCCTTCATTTAATATCATACTAACTCCAATATATAACTAGTATTTATTAGAAATAATACATTTAATTGATATAAATTATAGTCGTAAAAAAGCCCCTTTCGGGGCTTTTCCACGACGCCTCTGGTATTAGCAGGGCGTGGTTTCATTTTAATATATTCTCCATGTTGTTCCGTTCCAGCATAGGCCAAAAGCCGTGCCGTCGGCACTCATAGTTAAATCTTCAGATATTCCCATGATACTGTTACCATTTCTTAAAATTGTTAAATTATTAGTGCTGTATACTCCGCCCATATCAGCAAAGAAAATAGCATCTCCTGCGGCCGGGCTTGCTGGCAATGTTGCTGTCACTGTATTTGATGTTGTATTAACACCATATCTGCCTCCAGCAAATGCGTCAAAGCCAGCAGTTTTAATAGCAAACGGTGCTTCTATTTTTATCACTGAATTGTTGTTGCTGTCAACAATGTCGCCACCTGCTGGTAATGTTAAGTCACCGTCTGTGCCAAATGTCCATTGTTTAGCGTCTGCTTCAATTACTAAATTAGTCTCAGTTGTGGATATAGTTGTGTCATTTACTACAACTCCATACTCAACTGTGAACACAGTACCAGTGTTTGGTCTATTCCCGCCCAAGCCATACCAGCTATTAAAGTTCCAATAAGTTCCATCGTCGCTGACTAAACTACTAACTCCGTGACCACCAGGTGCTTGTGCGGCCGCTGCCAACGACCCAGCATCACCAGCAGTCCATTTCAATACGAAATTAGGATCAGCAAACGGAATTACTAACTGTGGGTTATCCGCTTTTAAAATTCTAAATGTAAACGGATTAGCATTAGAGTCTGCTATAGTTCCTGTAACTGATTCTGTGACAGTGGTAACTGGATTGTTTAAGATAATATTTCTTGGAGCAGTTAAATCACCATCTGTGTCAAAGGTCCAAGTTGCTTCAGTACCAAAGCCAGCTCGTAGTTTAATTTTCTGGTAAGGGCCGCCAAAGATATTTACTGCGCTGTTGGCACTATTGACTCCGTAATCAACTGACTCAACATAAGCATTACCAGCTGAGTTTAGAATTATTTTGCCGCCATCAACTTGGAGATTTCCTGGAGCAGTTAGTTTACCATCTGTGCCATTAAATAACCATTGCTTTGCGCTGCCTGCAGAAGTTGCCCCTGCTAATAGTTTAATGTTTCCACCTGTACTTTGAGCAAACAATACCAATGCTGTGGCACTGAGTTCTTTAATAACTGCTTCAGTAAATGCGTTTGTTGGCAGTGATAGTTCGCCATTACTGTCAAGGCTTGCTGTGAAAGAACCATTGACCAAACTGCTGAAGCTGGTTGGTATTGTTGGCTTGTCAGTTAAATCAGTATAACTACCTGAGAACAATGCTGGTGTGCCAGTTAAACTACTGTATGCACCATCAAACAATGTTGGCTTGTTGGTCAAGTCATCGTAGTCACCACTGAATGTGCCATCGCCTGCGGCCCAGGACAAGTTGCCAGAGCCATCATTGACTAAGTAACCACTGGCGTTGGTGGGTAATGTAGTTCCACCGCCACCCAATACGCTTGCGCCGTTGCTGTCTTTAATGTCTCCACCTGCTGGCAATGTTAGGTCACCATTTTTGTTAAACAGCCATTGACTATTGTCTACGCCATCAGCGGCCTGTACTACTACATGACCACTATGCTGAATCTGGACATACTGAAGGTCACTGCCTAGATACAGGTCAGTGGTGCCACCACCTGCGGTCAAGTGTATGTGATCACCATCACCATCAGTGGGATAAATTACCAATGCTTGATATTCGTTGGCTCCACCTGCAGGTGTTAGTCGAATAGCGCCAGTAAGTCCACCGCCTTCTGAGATAGTGCCGCCAGCTGGTAAGGTTAAATTACCAGTTTCATCAAATCGCCAAAGCTTCACAGTCCCAACATCACCTGAATCAGATTGTGCTTGTAATACCACAGTGGCAAGGTTGCCTCCACCGGCTCGGGTAACAGCGACAGCCGCATACTGAGATGCCGCGTCAGGATCCACAGTCCACGATAGTGCCGCAGATCCAGTGCTACCTTGCCCTTGAACGCTAAATGCCTTTCCACTGTCTGCTATAATTCTAGGAAACTGAACATTGCCTCCGCTGTAATCAATAGATATGTTAGTTGGGAATGTTGTAGTACCATCGTCGCCAAAGGTCCATTGTTTACCAACTGCTGTGCCTGTAATGTTAGTAGTCAATATGGCTCCACCGCCATCTACTGTGGCCACAGTGATTTGTATATCATTGGCAGGTGTAGCACCACCAAGTTCGTCACCTGGAATTTTGAACCAGGATCCTGCTAACAGATCAAACGAATTGCCCGTGGTGTCAGCAACAGTATAGGTACCGTCTTGATTGGCTGTCACTGTACAGGAAAAATACTGTGCATTGCCTGTAAATGTATACATTCGTGTGACATCACCATTCAATGCTTCCCAGTAGGCTTGATCGAATGTATAAGTTGTTGTTGAATGAGTTGCTATGTTTAATGCTGTTTCATTTGTAAGAATAGAACTATTCACGGGCAATGTTAATGTGCCATCTGTGCCAAAGCCCCAAGCCTTATAGTCACTGTCCGCCTGCTGTTTTGCGCGAATAACAACATCGCTAGACATTGTAATGCTACTGAGGCCTGGATTAGTTAGACGTATATTATTCTGCCACGATTCAATCAATTGTAGGCTGGGCAGTTGTATAACACCCTTTCTATGAGTTGGATTGCCGTCATCGTCTGGGTAGTTTGTAAAAGCCCATATAGTTGGATAATCTAGTTGGTCTGGATCATTTGCTATAATACCAACACCGGTAGTACCCTCTATATTTCCTTGAGATAATACTAAGTGTCCGTAATTATCGAGAGTCGCTGTGTGAACACCGTTGACTAAACTATTTACACTGCCAGTCCATGCCGTAGTTTGAACTGTGCTATCTGGGAATGTTAAACTACTATTTTCGCCAAAGGTCCAATCACCGCCATCGGTGCGTAGCACAATGTTGTTGCCACCAGGAACTTCTAACTTTAGACTTGAAGTTAATCCCGGATAGTGACTGATAGTGCCCAAGCCCGATGTGCGTAACGCACCGTCTGATTGGAATAACCAATCTACTGAATCTATTGCGTCACGCCTAAATGTGTAGGTCTCTCCCACAACAAATGTAACGCCTGTCACAGATATTCTTCTAACACCGGGAGTTGGTGTTATTACGCTGGTAACTGGAGTTAAGACGGGTACACCAAATGTGCCAGTGTTTAGTTGCCAAAAAATGTCAACTACACTAGTCTCATTATTTGTGCTGGTGTCTATGTATAACTGACCTTCTCCACTATTAACTGCGGCCACAGCGGACAATTCTAAGTTACGACTTAGTGAAATGCCCAGCCCAGTATCAACTGAAGTGATAATACCTTGCTCTGTATATTCAAGAGCATTTGGGAACAATATGCTTCCGGGTAATGTCAACCTACCATCTGTGCCAAAGGTCCAACCGTGAGCAGTAGGAGTAGGACCACTGTAGGTATATATTTGAATATCTTTGTCAACAGCACCGTCTATGATAAATGCATCTGTTCCGTCAGCGGTGGCAATTGTGGTGCCTTGGGGGAATGTTAACTCCCCATCCTCACCAAAACTCCATCTATGCAGTGTGGAATCACTCAAGTTGATGTCAATGTTGATAGCGTTTTCACTGAGGATGTCGCCTGGCAATGTTAAACTACCATCATTGGCAAATGTCCAGATTTTAGCCGGATTTGGGCCGCCATCATTATAAGCAGTGATGTTTAATGTACCATCAGCGTAAGCAGTAACACAACTGGAATATAGACCACTATCATAATAACTGGTTAAACTTACTAAATGATCATTTGCGCCGCCATACGTAGTACCTAGTCCTTTACCGCCACTCGGACCAATATGTCCACCGGTAGGCAGTGTTAAACTACCATCTGTGCCAAAGGTCCAATTCTTTGGAGTAACGGCACTATTGGCAATTAACATCAAATCGCTCTCTGCTGATGTCAGACTTGCTCTACTTGCCGCACCACTACCTGCTACCCCAATCTGGTTACCTTGAATTATTACATTTCCTCCATTAACTGCTGGAAAATTAACATATGGAGTTGCGCCATTTACAATTAATTCTAACTGGTGAGCACCGTTGACCAGTTGATTAGTTGAACTAATACCAGCACCGTCTACTGGACTGGCATCGATCCAACTAGCATCATAATAAACATACATCCTACCACTTACTGAATCCCACCATAGCGACCCCTCTTCTGGGCCAGTAGGGGCAGTGGCACCGACTACTACACTTGCTGACAGTTGATTGTACAATTCAGTAAAATTTGAATTTACTTTTTCAAAGGCTATGCGTAACGGATCTCCGTCACCTTTATCCGCTGTACCAATATTGATATTTAATTTTGCCATTATATTCTCCCTACCGCTACTTCAACAATTCCCTTGCCGGGGTCCAGTTTATCAGCAATTGCCTTACCAATAATAGTTCCAACTTGTGGATTCATTGCTTTACATCCATAACCAGCTTGGGCTGCGGTAGTTATTAGATCGCCCTTTTTAATAATTCCCAATACCTTAACTGGTACACGCCCTTGCAGCGCAATACAAGCCCTAGTACCTTGTAAATCTGTATTCATTACATATGCTGGTTTAGTTGTTACCACACCAGCAACTCTGCTGTCAGATGAAATAAATGTTGTTGTTACTTCCGCTGTACCACCAAATACCAGTATAGTACCTGGTTCGTATTCTTGATCAGATGTATACCACTCTGCCAAGTCAGCGTAAGTAGCTTCAAATGTACCATCTAAATGCCACTCACCTTGGATATCACCGCGTGTAGTTGCGCTACCGGTTGTGATATCATCTACTTTTATTTGTCCGGCAAGTGCATCAATTTCTCCACCTGTTTCTAAAACTAGTTTACTGTTGTCCTGTAAAGTCCAAACACCTGTTAGTGATCCGTTACCTAATAACGATCCAGTTGTAATATTTGTTACAGTAACTTGTCCAGTTAATGTGCTATTACCGTCAACTATTAACCCAGTTGCTATATCAAGATTATTACGAATAAAAGTAGTACCAGTGGCATCAGTGCCAGCAGAACTCATAAAGTTAAACGGAGTTCCAGCTGCTGGACTATAAAATTCAACATGTGTGCTTGCTGTGTCAATAATCTTATAACCGTCAACTTTTAATTGTTTAACATCAATATTACCACTTGAGTCAGTTTTAACTAAACTGTCGTTTCCACCAGTAGTGGTAACACTTGTAATAGCATAACTGTTTACATTATTTGGACTAGTTCCAGCAACAGCACTGATAGTTACTACACCTACAGTATTAAATGCTGTTCTTAAACCTTCTTCTATAATACTTTGTGAAGTAACTTGCTGTGGATAAGCAGCACTACCTGAGAAGTTTCCTAATATTGCTCTGTTGTCAATATTGGCCATTTCAAGTCTTGCAATTCCGCCGTTTTTAATACCAACGAATCCGTCAGTAATTTCAAAATTAGTTGAATCAAAACTTGCTAAACCGCTTAAATTTTGTTTTGCTCTATCAGTTCCAGTTGGAGCACTAGCTCTTGTAGTTGCTAAATTCATTAACAACTTGCTCTGTGTAATGTCAGCACCAGAGTTTACATCAGCATCAATGATAACACCTGGACTAATTTGATAGTTTAACTGTGCATCATTTAATCCGTATACAACATCACCTATGCTGTGAGTTTGCGGATCTTGGAAGTCTGCATTAAATTTTACAGTAGTATCAGAACTAACACTTAAACGTAATACATTGTCAAAGCGTTGTACACCACCAGTTGTTACATTTGCGTAATAGAAAATCTCATTACCAATTTTTAAGTAACCAGCTGTTGGGTAGCCTGCAACACTTACTACAGTGATTCCACTATTAACATCTAACTGTGTTAATCCTGTAATTGCTGTAACTAATGTAGTTGTATCAGCACTGGCAAATGTTGCAACAATATCACCAGTAATTGATGCACTGATAACACATGAGCCAGTTGTTGGGAATGCCATTACATCTGCTGGTTGTGGAGCAAAAAAGTTTACGTTCTTTAGTGCATCAACAGAGTCGTATTGTGCAACTAAACTATCAACATATAATTTGTGTGCAGCATCAGTGTCTGATAACGGAGCCCCAATATTTGTAAGTTTAAATCCGCCTAATTTTAAATCAGCAGTTGCTGGCAATATACCAGCTCGGTCCAAGTATCCAGGACCAATTCCTGACAGAGCCAAACTTGAAATTGGAACGTTTTCACGGTTCATTCCAAGACGTCTATCAATATATGTGCCAATAGCGTTCTCAGTTGGAACTGAGTCGTCTGCCATATCAATGAATTCACTGTCCTCAGAGAATTCTCTAATTTCTCTACCAGCTGATAGTGCTAACGAACTTAAACCAGTAAGTCCAATACTAGCGTTAAAACTTACACTACCAGTGCCTTGGTCAACTGTAAAGAAACGTCCCACACGGAAAAATCCGTTTTGATCTGTTGAAATCCAAAATACTCGACCTTGAGTTTTTTCAACTACTTCAGATTCTATTCCTCCTGGTTGGCCACCGCGTCCATAAATTTTACTTGGATAGTTTGAAGCGTTGTATCCACCAGTACCAATATCTAAAAAGTCGTGCCCAGTAGCTCGACAAGTACTAATATTAACTAAAATTTCTACGTTTTCTTCTGCACTCAAACCAGCACGTAACGAGAATAAGTTAGGACTTAAATCTGGGTTAGTTGCATAAGTTACTGAACTGTTTAAACCTAAGCTAGTACCGCCGTCAATATCAAAGTAGTCTTCTAAAGTAACAATGCCATAACCTTGGCTGACACCCTTATCAAAGTATCCTAAGACTTTATAAACTTTTCCATCCCATGCAGTTAGCATTTCACCAGTGTTTAATCTAACTGACTCAACAGTAGATACACGACTAATGGCAATTTGTCTATCACCTATTTTAGACCCTAATGTGCTGTTATCACGTAGCGCATTACCTAAAACAAATTTTCTAGAATCATTTGTGCCAGCATTGGCGTATGTAAATGTTGTGCCATCTACAACGGTAACAGTTACACCAGTATCATTATAAGTTGCATCGTCAATCGTAATGTCAACTAAGTCACCGTTAATAAATCCGTGAGGTCTTGCACACTCAGCAGTTGCTACTCCTCCACTCCTTGCCATATAAGCAATATCAACATTGCCAATCTTTGAAACAACCAACACGCTAACAGAACCAGTTGCTGCTTTTGTTGCCTCACTAGCCCCTACGTTAGCATATACAAATGAGTATTCGTCTGGAACGTCTAACACTGCAACTAAAGTTACATCATAAAGGTCATCATCTGCGTTAACAGAAATTATTTCACCAACAGTTAAGCCGTGAGGGTCTTCAGTGTATACTGTTGCTTCGTTAGCCGATCTTGCGACTGATACAATGTCACCAACCGGACTAAGTTGTTTGACTGTGAGTAAAATATATCTATAGTCTTGGTCAATACGAATCTGTGCTTCTTTATTTGGGAAACAAAATCCAACAGCAGATTTAGTAGCAACGTTAGTGCCAGCATTTGCATACGTAAATGTTACTGTGTCAATAACAGTTACAGTAGTAAACGTGGTATTGAAAGACGTGTCATCAATATCAACGGCTGCAAATTTACCATTAACTAATCCATGAGCGCCGCTTACTATTACTGTGGCTATTCCGCTAGTTCTTGATACCGACACAACTTCTGATTGATCCGCTGTTTGTAATAGTGTCCCAATGCTGTTAGATCCTGCATATGCAACTGCTCTATAAACTGCTGGTGCTTCTGGGGTTGGATCTCCAATAAATGTTAAAGCAGTACTTGGTCTGATAGGGTTTGTTTCGGTTACATCATAAAATCTAAATGAACGTTTGGACCTTATAATAATCTTATCATTGTGAGTCAATGTACCAATTAGCCCAGCAAGCGTATCACCTACACTAGTTGTTAAGTTAATTCGAATTAGAGTTCCTAACGGTAGTCCGTCATCTTCAGAAACATCTTCACATCTATTAACTTCATATCTAGCGATGCCTAGAGTAGATCCGTGATTGATTTCAATATCACTTACTATTGAGACTGGGTAGCTAAAATTATGGACAACAAATGATGTGTCATTTAATTCACCACTACTTGCAAATACACCAGATTTGTAAATTTTACCAAGTTGCACCATGTCATCAGCAAGTGTAATATTATCTGGAACTTCTAATGGATCTCCGCCTTCAGCTACTAGACCATATACGCCATAAGCAGTTGATCCGTTCAATGAACGAATCTGTCCACCACTTTTTGCATAGAATGCAGTGTGGCAGTAGTATGAGAATACTGATACAGTTTCAACTAAGCCTTTATTTGTAGCTACGAGACCATAACCTAAATCATTAATTTGAGTGTAGTCATTTGACAACATGCTGGTATTACCTGCACCAACAATGGTAATATTAGTTGGCAAGGATGTTAGTACTGTTGAAGCCATTGGTGTATTGCTGGCTAGCAACAGTCTGTATGACGGATATGTTCTAGCTGGAGCTGATAGAACTCCGTTGTTAATAATAGCAACTAGCGTGTTAGTTACCAAGGTATTAATTTTAGCTAGTGCAGGTGTTTCTCCAACTGAACCAGTTGTTTGTGTAAATGTTGTTTGTAATGGAATAACTGTTACATTAGCAATAATGTCACGTGACATAGTTCTAATATATTCATATGCTGCAACACATACTGATTTATATGCTGAGGACAATTGAAGTTTTCTTCCAACGTAGTAAGCATAAGCTACTTCAAGTGTTTCACTGTTACCACCATACAATATATCATGAACCATTGCATCAATAATATATCCAGTATCTCTACTGCTCTTAATTTCTGGATAAACTAATGTTGGGTTATCAGCAGCAATCTTAGCAACTACTTGTGCTTTAATAAAATTCTTGTTTACACGTAATAATGCGGCTGCATTTTCATAACCCGTCCCAGTTGCGTGAACAGCATCAATTCTATATCTATTTGCATTAATTTGGAAAAATGCTGGTACTTGAGGTTTTCTATCAACTGAGGTTATGTTAAGTTCCGTTGCACTTACTTTACTAGTAACTGTAGCAGATAAATTCCCAGTAAACCCGTCAACAAACTGCCCGCCAGCAAATCTCTGTTTATTAATTGATCCACTAAAACTTGAACTTTGTTGACAGTAAGGAGATTTACTCAAAACTTGCCCAGTTGGATCAAGAACCATCATAAATCCACCGTGTCCTTGAACACAAATCTGTCTAAGGATGTTACTGTCATTACATAAAAACACATCCATGTCAATGTTATTTTTTGGAGGATTGTAAATTGATCCAACATCATATTTGCCAATAGCTGCTTTAATTGCAGTGACTTGATCAGCAATACGTGTACCTGACCCTGACTCACCTGGATTAGATAAATCCTTAACTTGTGTTATGGTTCCGCGTTTTGGAGATACAGTAGTGTTAGCAATAACTTGTTGAGCTATTGTGTTAATATATTGAATACCTGCAAGAGTTTCAGTTTTTGCTGATGCAATTAATGCCAATGAGTCCGCAGTCTCAAAATATCGTTCGCCGGCTGCAAGCACATCGTCAATCTCGCCAGTCAACAAATCTGCAGATATTGCATCAACAATCAATCCAACATCACGTGCAAAATTTACAGGATCATAAGAGAGTGTGGGATACGTTACGTCAATATATCTAATTACTTCATCTTTGATAAGTTCTTTATTTGATAGCAGTAACGCTGAAGATTTTGTACTGTCTCTTATACACATCTGACGCTGCCGACGAATAGAGAGGTGTAGATCTC
>ENA-OSIY01001694-OSIY01001694.1-marine-metagenome-genome-assembly--contig:-NODE-1694-length-11680-cov-4.290270_pt1 | contig 11680 bp, 16 predicted proteins | sample MGYA00237884_ERZ534233 | MGnify/ENA primary metagenome ERZ534233 (study PRJEB26412, sample SAMN06343840) | marine metagenome | isolation source: estuarine water | place: USA: Columbia River Estuary... | reverse complement strand
GCAGCGTCAGATGTGTATAAGAGACAGATGTCACTCTAAAAATATGGTCACAATAGCCATTGATAAGTGTATTTTTAAAAAATCAGCTAAAGAAGGGTCACTACTTAAAATATACAGCAGATTAAATGATCTGGGAAATACATCCGCTACTTTTGACGTTGAAGTTAGATCATACAATGTATTTAAAGAAGAAGAAGCTATTATATTAACCACGTCTATGACCTTTGTTAGGATAGATGATGAAGGAGGACCTATACCAATCTCAGAACAAGTTAGAAGATTATTTAAAGAGCTTTTAGTTGCGTTGAGTATAGTTAATAAATTACTCTTAGTGTCTCTTATAACCTCCTCTGTTTTTAAATCAAATATATCGTACTTGGCATCGTTGAATATGAACTCCTTATTAAGTTTAGGCCTGTACTTTGTTATAAGTCTCTTTTCTATTTTACCTAAAGATGATTCTCTTAGCACTGTTTTGTATAATACGGAGTCAAAGTTTTTACTTTTGATATGTGAATTTAACCTTTCCAAAAAGTTGCCATTACTCATACCTATGTACACCAGCTCATTATCTTTCATTAGGAAGTAAATAAACTTATCTATTCCAGACTTATTTAGACTTATTATTTTAGGAAGATTAAATTCAGAGTACAAGCTCTTATCGAAAGGGTGCTTATCTTCAATTACAGATATCCTGTTTACTACAGACATCCTTGTGGAGCTTCTCTCTATATTTTTAGCATCTGTTCTTTTCTTTTGACAAGGTTTACAGTGACCACTCTTATACCTGTTAGTTTCTTTGTTGCAATTACTACAATACTTCATAAATTATTTTTTACATTGTTACGCAAACATACAAAATTAAAATTACATACGCAAGTTTTAAGCCTTATATCTTTCTACTGTTCTTATTGTTACTTCTAATATCTCAGCTATCTCTTTACTGGTTATATTTGGTTTTAGATTTACTATCTCTCTAACCTTCTCTTTAGTCTTTACTTTAGCTTCTCTACTTATCTCTCTTATCTTAACATCTATATCTAGACTTCTTCTCATATCTGATAGATACTTCTCTTGTCTTTGTTTATATTCTTTACTCCAGTTGTATGTATGATGATGTATCCAACTCATAGGTTTATTGTAGTCTTCAAAGTTTCTTATGTAGTGTCTAGTCCATACCTCTTCTGGTTTACTCATCCACACAAACTCATAGCCATCGTATATTACTTTATGGTTAGTTACTTCTTTAATGTTCTTTAATTGCTCTGTAGTCCAGTTTGTCATATAATTAATTTAGTTGCTAATGATTTCTTTAATACCCAAAACTCTTTATCTACTCTTTCATTGTTACTAAAGTCTGTTGTAGCTGGTACGTTATAGAATCGTTTATAGATACTGTTTAAGTCTAGTTTACTTATGTTGAATACATAGACTCCAGTATCATCTTGTTGTACGTATAGGTAGTGCTTATTAAGCTGTTTAGCTAGCTTTAGGTTTACTAGAGTTTTATTTACTTCTAGGAAAGGGTCTTTATGGTTAGCTCTTCTATTTTTTATTTCTACTATGTAGTTGTTATCAGAAGCATCGTAAGGATTGAATACGTAATTGTGTTCTACTAATCCAGTCCCTACTCTGCTATTTATAAACTCTACGGTTTCTGATTGTGTCATCTTAATAATATATGTAGTTAAATAACTCTCTACCTATAAAATCTATTATCTTATATGCTGTGTATACTATAGATACTGCTATGTATAGTAATACAAATGTTGCCTTATATCTCATAATTAATCTTTATTAGTTAAATGTCTTTCTAATCCAGCTAATGCTCTCCAAGCTACTTTGGCTAGGTGTAATACTCCGTCGTCATCTATAGGATTAATAGTATGGTCTATTAAGTGTCTAGTTAAAGCATCGTACTCATCTTTAGACTTATCCATATCCCAATGCAGAGGTTTATTTGGATGATGTTGGTCATTGCCAGCTTGACTACACTTAGCAACCTCTTTTAAGGCATTAGTAAAGTATTTTAATACTCCACTAAATACTGGTGTAGCTTTTCTTATTTCTGCTTTGGTAGGCTCTTTAATTACTTTAGGCTCTACAACATCAAACATATTAATAGACTCTTGTTCATAAGTCATATCCATAGTATAATGCTCTCCACTATTACCGTTTTGAGCTATAGCTTTCATTCTTCTCTCGTGCTCTTCCGATTCTAACATCTCTATTTGTTTCTCTCTTGTATTCATATCTTATTTAATTATGTTTAGTATTTTACGAAGATGGTTTACGTCTTTATTCATAAGAATATTATAGACTTCCATCCTAATATCATTTGTTATATTACTTCTACCTATTTTTGAATATTTATATATTCTAGTAGCTTCTATAGCTCCTCTAAGCTCAATATAGTACTTTTTAAATTTACTATTTAGCTCTAGGTCGTTATCAACAGTATTTATAGCGTGTATAACAGAACCGTGAGTTAATCCGAACATATCTCCTATATCATCTAGATTCATACCAGTAAGCTCTCTTATTATCTTACAAGCATACATTCTAGGTCTTACTACAGTAGTCTTTCTACTTTTTACTCTGCAATCAGTCTCGAAGTAATTATTTACTTGACTTATTGTCTCCTTCGCTATCTCGTATTGTTCCTTTGTCATCTGTTTCTAGTTTACAATAGCAACCACCAACCCTAAGTTGGCAGTCGCATATCCTTTGTTGCATATTATACTTCATCTATTTGAGCTTGAGCATTCTTTAGATACTCTTCTTTATTATCCTCGTAATCACTTAAAATACCCTCTATAATAACTAATTCATCTAAATCTAGCTTAGATATAGTGCTTATTACAGAATCTATCTTATTTAGTATATTAGTAGTCATCTCTGGGTCTGCTTGATACACTGAGTCAAACTCTTCTCTTACTATAGGCTCTAACATACCGTTAACCCTATTTATTTGCTGCTTTAAGCTACCTTTGTATCTATTTGTTAATACTAGCTCTTCGTTAGCTTCTAGAAGTAACTGAGATGTTAATACTGACTTTAAATAACTAATTGTTTCTTTACTTACCATTATATTCCAGTTGTTATGTTATTATCTATTACTTGTACAATGTGTCTAAATGTACTTCTTTCTTGTTCGCCAGTTACATCTACTCCATTTAGGAATAGTCTAAAGTGGTCTTTCTTGTCTGTTGGTCTTAATTCTATATTATTCATTTTAATTGGGTTTTAAGTTTCATTACGCTTTTGAAAAAGTCTTTATCCTTTACTAGATTGCTTTTTATAAAATCTAATGTTTTATAGTGTTCTGCCATAAACATCTCTAGTGAGTATCTTAAAAGTTGCTCGTTATCTGAATCCTTCTCTTGTATGTGTTTAAGGAAATGATAGCTACCATCTTGTAAGTCTTTCTCCATAAAAATAGTGATTTTAGTTTTTTCGTTTTCGTAACTGGTTACGTCTTCTGCTCTCATACTATATTAGTTTTTAATTATAATGCAAACATATGAATAATTATTGACATATGCAAGCTTTTTGTTAATTATCTTTCGTAAACGTCTAAATAATCTTGTGTATCTCTTAAATCTTTAAGTCCTATCATCCATTCTCTATGTAAGTCTGATACATAGTCAAATAATACAGATATAGTCTTGTTTGTAACTTCTAAAGGAACTTCCCCTCCTAAACTAAAGATTTCTACCTCAAATAAGTAATCCCAAGAGTTGAATCTTATATCATACTCATAATAGTTGTCTGTGTAGACAATATCTACACCATCCTCATCAATAGACGGATGAATACCTTTTACTGCTTCAATAATTTCTAGTTGTGTCATTTTTTCTTCTTTTTTTTAGTTAATGTATAATCTTTTGGTTTAATCTCTTGAATGTTATCAAATCTACGCCCTAGTTCTGCTCTTGAAAAGTCTCTTCTTAACTCTCCATCTTTTAAGATAGTGTCTATAGACTCTAGTACATACCTTCCAACTGACTTAGTGTTTACTATTTCGTATACGCTATTGGTTGTTAAGCATTTAAACTTAGAGAATCTGATACTGTTATTTTCATCTATTAGTTCCATATAGCGAATATACAATTAATTATTGACATACGCAAGTTTTTAATACACTAATTCTAAAAATAGTTATCTTAATATACAAAATTTATATATGAATTACGATTTTGAATTAAATGTACCTAAGAACCTTAGAGGTATTAAAATAAGGGAATGGGTTAAGTTTATTGACATTTACGAGAAGAATAAAGACAATGAGTCTAGTGAGTTCTTAAATAAGAAGATGATAGAGATATTTTGTGGTGTTAATCTTAAAGAACTATATAAAATACCAGTATCTAGCTTCGATGGTGTAGTTAATCATCTGTATAAAGTATTAAATACTGAGAGTGAATTAACGAATACCTTTAAAATGGTAGGTACTGATGGTGTAGAGGTAGAGTTTGGTCTTATACCCAACCTAGATAAGATGAGTTATGGAGAATGGGAGGATTTAGAGAACTACATCTGGGATAATAAGAATATCCATAGAGCTATGGCAGTTCTTTACAGACCTTTAATATACCAAATAGGAGGTAAGTATAGAGTACACGAATATCAAGGTACTGATGAGTACGCAGAGATGATGAGGGATATGCCTATAGATATAGCTTTAGCTGCTAGGGTTTTTTTTTATCGTTTAGTCAAAAAATTAGGGGATTATACGATGGACTCTATACTGAAACAATATCAGAAGGAAAAGGAAACCAACTCACAAGAGGATTTGGCAAAAAGTGGGGAACTTATCAAGCAATACTTGAGCTCGCGCAAGGAGATGTCAGAAGAATTAATGAAGTTACAGCATTACCAGTTCATCAATGCTTAATGTATTTAGAGTTTGCTAAAGAGAAGAACGAATTAGAGAATAAATTAATAAAACAACATTCAAGATAATGACGCACGTTTACGACATATTAGAGGTACTTAAAGAAGAGCTTAGAAGCAGTCCTTCTGTAAATACAGTAACTTATGGAGAGATTTCTGACCTTGATTTAGATAAGACAACAATGTTCCCATTATCACACTTATTAATAGAGAATGTGTCTTATAATGCAAGAACTGTTAGCTTTAGAATAAGATTATTATGTGCAGATATAGTAGACCAAAACCCTAAGGCTAGTGAATTTGATGATTTCTATGGTAATGACAACTTACACGATGTTATGAATACTCAATTTGAGGTTATAAACACCTTAATAATGAAGTTAATGAGAGGAGATTTGTTTAATGCTAATTATCAAGTAAGTACAACTCCAGTAGCAGAGCCATTTAAAGAGAGATTTAATAATGTTCTAGCTGGATGGAGTGTTGATATAGATATTGAAGTACCTAATGGAGCTAGTATCTGTTAATGGAGAATATTAACTTAAATAAAGCTCTAAATGAGGTTGGTAAGCTTATTAGTGAAAAACTAAAGGTAGAATCACAGAAAGATGGATTTAAAGCTACTGGAAAGCTTGAAAGCTCTTTTACCTATACTAGTGCTGCTGATGAGTTAAAAGTATTTGGAGAAAGGTACGCAAAAGCCTTATCAGAAGGTATATCAACTAGCGGAAGCGGAGATAAAGAAGGATTTAAGCAGTTACAGTCTAATATAATTAAATGGGCAAAGATAAAAGGTATCAGACCGTTAATAAGAGATAGTAAAGGTAGATTCAAGAAGGTTAATCAGCATTCTTGGAAATCTTTAGGTTATGTTTTAGGTATAAGAACCAAAGGTATTTCTAAGAGGTTTTCTTATAAAGGTAGTGGTTTTATGCAAGCAGCAATAAATCAGACAAGAACTAAGATAGAAGAATTAATATTAGAAGGTTACAAGAAAGACTTACAAGAACAATTAAATAAAAAATAAGCAATGGGATTAATATTAACAAGAAGTCCATATAACGTAAGCAGAAGAGGTTTAGACGCTGGTGCTTCATTACAGATAACTATAGGTAAAGCATCTAGTTCTGGAGGTATTAGTACTATCTACCAAACATATCAGCTTTCTTTTAGAAATAACTATTTTATAGATGTATCTAACCTTATAGCGTCTGAATTCCCAGAAACCTATACTATAAGTGGAGATGGTAATTACGTTAATCAATATAATAAGAACTTTCAGAATAGACCGCTATTAGTAGAGTTTAGTTTTGATGGTCGTATTAATGATGTAGTTCAACCTACTCATATAGAAACTCATTATGCTTTAAATGGCTACCTATACAACACAGACCCTCATAGTTATGACTTTACAAACACATTACACAATAATGGCTCTTACGCTGGTAGTTCTGATGTAATATACAAGCTAGATGATGCTCCTTTAGAGATTCCTACTATACTTTTAGTAGACTTTAATACTCCTAATGCTGATTTAACAGATAACAACATAGATATTGCTTTATACAAGAATGGAGAAGTACTAGAGACTTTTAGTAGCGATGTAAATTCCACAAATGCTGCTGCTGGATTCTCTAGCGATTATAATGCACCTTATACCTTCTTATCATTCCAGCAAAGAATTGAAGTTCAGAATGGTATCTACGAAAGAAACAAGTGTATAGAGGATTTCTTAGAAGAATATAAGTTATTAGACGTAGATAAGGTTATTATTAGCAATAAATACTCTTCAAAGGTATTAACTGTTAAAACAGTAACTGAATGCAAATACAACCCTTATAAACTTATATTTAAGAATAGATTTGGGGTAAAAGAGAGCTTATGGTTCTTTAAGAAATCACAAGAATCACTAAGCGTTACCTCTGAGAACTTTAGAGCTAATCAAATAGAGCAGAGAATAGCTGGATTTGAACCAGCAGTAGATAATACTGTTAGAACAATGCAACAATACAATAAGAATGGAACTGAGTCTGTGATATTAAACTCTGGCTTCGTTGTAGAAGCTCTTAACGAGTCTTTTAAGCAACTTATGCTATCTGAGGAGGTAACACTATTCGATTACAATAAAGGTGTCTTACAAGCTGTTAATGTAACTGATTCTGAGCTTAAATACAAAACATCTATAAACGACAAGCTAATAAACTACACTATTAATTTAGAAATGAGTAATAACATAATAGATAATATAGTTTAATGAAATTACAGCCACAATTATATGTAGATACAAGTGGAGACCCTACTGGGGATGCTACTTTTGAGAGGATTGAGTTCTTTGATTTTGAATCAATAGAGCTTAGTTCATCTGTGCAAGACGTTAGAGATATCTCTAAGATATTCACAGACTATTCTCAAACATTCTCTGTTCCAGCATCTAAAAAGAACAATAAGATATTCAAACATTACTACAACACCCTTATAAACAATGGTTTTGATGCTAGGATAAAGCAAAGAGCTGAGATACACCTAAATGGTATGTTGTTTAAGATTGGATATTTAAGACTTAGTGAGTCTTTGCTTAAAAACGGAAGACCTCATTCATACAGATTAGTATTCTTTGGTGCTTTATCAACTCTATCTAACGTATTAGGTAAGGATAAGTTATCAGACCTATCAGCTTTAGATAAATACAATCACGAATACAATGTAGATACTGTATATGATGGGTTTACTACTGGATTAGGTTTACAAGGTACTGATATGATAGTTTCAAACAATAGAGACATTATCTATCCTTCTATATCTGCTGATGCTCAATGGTATTACGATTCAACTGGCGAAACAGCTCCAGTTACATTTAATCAAGGATTATCTAGAAACATATACAACTCTTTAGGTACTAGCACTTACGGTATTAGCTATATTGACTTAAAGCCAGCTATAAAGGTTAGTAACATAATAGACGCTATATCGGAGAAATACGCTAGTATTGACTTTTCTGGAGACTTCTTCGGAACTCTTGAGTTTAGTGATTTGTATATGCTTATGAGTAACAACAAAGGAGTTTTATCTCCTACCTCTTCTACAGATACAGACAACTCAGTTTCTTACAGACTAGGTACAAGCGACCTTAACTCAGATTTTGTTGAGGATGCATCTACTGATGGAGATTTAAGACCTTTAAACACTTATTGGGAGCTAACATACACAACTGGAGGAGGTAATACAGAGTATAGAGTATTTCAATATGCTTTAGATATCCATATATCCAACACAGTTAAAGCTGGAGGAGGTTCTGACCCAGTTTACGATATTAAGGTCTTTAACGGAGGAACTCTTATTAATCAATTTATAGATGTTCAAGGAGCTCAAACTGTTCAACAAGTATTATGTACTCAAGAAGTAACTAATTGGGATGATTTAAAAATAGAGATATCATCTGCAAGTACAGAGCTTACTCAATATGAATTAGACTTAACATTAACTAAAAGAAGGTATAAACTATTCGGAAACACATCTGAATTTGTTTGTGATATAACTAACTTCGCTGGAACTCCAGTAACAAGTTCTAGTACATACAGTACTGCTGTAGCTGGTGTTCAGAATATGGTATCAAACATAGAGGTAACTAGAAATATGCCTAAGATATCAGTAATAGACTTCTTAAAAGGACTATTCAATGCATTCAACTTAACAGCATACATAAATAGCGAAGGAAAGACAGTAGTATTGCCTTTAACGGAGTATTACAGAAGCGGTTCTAGTATAGATATAACTGGTAGAGTAGATAAGAGTGAATTAAGTGTTAAAAGGATGCCATTATACAAAAACATAAGTTTTAAGTATAGTGAGCCTAGTACCTTTGGATTGCAGAGTAAAAACGAGCAGACAAACTCAGAATACGGAGATTTAGAATACAATACAAACGAAGATGGTCAAGTGTTTTTTTTTTTCAAGCAGAAGACGGCATACGAGATAAAATTACCATTTGAAAAGGTATATTACGAGAGATTAAGTGATGAATCTAACTTATTAGACAGAACAGAAATGGGATGGGGATGGTTAGTTAGTGATGAGCAGTCTCCAGTATTAACAAAACCTCTATTATTTTACAATAATGTACAATCAGTAGAGCCTACAAGATACAAGATAGGATTCGTAGGTAAAGCTAATCAAATAAGTCAGTATAACAGACCTAGTAACACTAACGCTCAAGAATATTACAGTACTGTAGCTTCTAATTGGATTACTACTCCAGCAACTAAGAGTATAAACTTTAATGCTGAATTTGACGAGTTTACAAACCAACTAGCTAGTAATGGACTATTTAGATTATACTACCAGAACTATATAAAATCAGTATTCGATAAAAGAACAAGAGTATTTGATTTAAGGATGAAATCTACATTAAGATTCTTACTTAATTACAAATTGAATGATACCTTAGTTATTGCTGGGGATGAATTCTTAATAAATAACATAAGAACTAACTTAACTACTGGTCTTACAGACTTAGAGTTGATACTTAGATTCTTTATAGACCCAGTAGATGATACTATTGGAGCTACATTAACAAAACCACAAGATTTGGCTTTAGTATTTAGAAATAGAGACTCAATAGTGTTTAACTGGACTGCTAATCCAGCAGAAGAGCTAGTTAAGAAATACAGAGTGTACGTTGACGGAGTTAGAGTGAGCACATTAGAGGATGAGTACTACAGAACTAGTTATACGTTAACTGGCTTAGACGCTAACACAAGTTACGATATAACTATACAAGCTCTTGACGCTCAAGGAAATACATCTCCTTTATCAGACGTTCTAACAGTAGTTACATTAGATACAGATAAAGAAAGACCTACAGCACCATTAAATTTAACTCTTATTGAGAACTCTGAGTTTGTACAATTAGGATGGGGTGCTAGTACAGATAATGTTGCTATAGAAAGATATTACGTTTATATAAATGACGAATTAAAAGCTGCAACATCAGATTTATCTACTTTCGTTACTGGATTGACATACGCTCAATACTGCGAAGCTTACGTGATAGCTAAAGATACTGCTGGTAACTCATCAGACCCTAGTAATACAATAATATTTAAAGCAGCTAGTTCGTCTCCTACTCCAGCATTAACTAATGCAACTTTCCAACAAGCAGTAGATGACTGTTTAGCTCAAGAACCAATAACTGGAGATTACTTTGTATCTCCTTACGGTAAGATGAAGGACTGGGATACTAGCCAAGTAACAGATATGAGTACTGCGTTCTTTGAAAAAACTACATTCAATGGAGACATTAGTGGTTGGGACACAAGTAACGTAACGAAACTAAATAGTATGTTTTTTAACGCTGATGCGTTTAACCAAGACATTTCTGGGTGGGATGTAAGTAGTGTTCGTAATATGACCAGTATGTTTAACGGAGCAAATGTATTCAATCAGTCTTTAAACGCTTGGAACGTTAGTAGTGTTACTAAGATGACCAGTATGTTTCAAGGAGCATCTGCTTTTAATGGAAATATAACTAGTTGGAATACAATTAGCGTAACTGATATGAATACTATGTTTGGAGCAGCTACTGTTTTTAATCAATCATTGAATAGTTGGAATGTAAGTAATGTAACAAATATGAATAGTATGTTCTCTTTCGCAAGAGCATTCGACCAGCCTTTGAACTTATGGGTTACAAGTAGTGTTACTAATATGAGAAATATGTTTAACACAGCAGAGGTTTTTAACCAAGATATAGGTGGTTGGACAACAAGTAGCGTTACCAATATGGAATCTATGTTTAATTCAGCATCAGCATTTAATCAAGCTATTAACGGATGGAACACGAGTAATGTAACCAGTATGAGTTCTATGTTTAAGGACGCAACAACGTTTAATCAAGCTATAAATTCGTGGAACGTTAGTAGTGTTACTAAGATGAATAGTATGTTTCAAGGAGCTAGTGCTTTTAATGGAAATATAACTAGTTGGAATACAATTAGCGTAACTACTATGGCAAGTATGTTTGTAAATACATTAGTTTTCAATCAAGCTATTAACGGATGGAATGTTAGTAGTGTTACTGATTTTAGAAGTATGTTTCAAAATGCTGACGGATTCAATCAAGACCTTAATAGCTGGAATACTAGTAATGCATTAAATATGAGTGATATGTTCGGTTCAACTGCTATATTTAACGGAAATATTACTGGATGGAGTACAAGTAATGTTACAGATATGGGAGCTATGTTCGCAAACGCTGTGTCTTTCAATAAAGACTTGAGTTCTTGGGTAGTAAATCCTAACGTAACATCTTGTGCTAATTTCGATTTAAGCACAACTGCTTGGACACTATCAAAACCTAATTTTACAAGTTGTACAATATAATAATATGATAATAAGACAAACATTAGATTTACTAGCTGGCGAGGACTGGCTAGTAGCCGACAAAGACATACAGATAGCTAAAGGATTGTACGAATTACCTACAAACTTTAAGGAATTAAGAATGAGTAATAAACGTAAAAAACTATTGAAATAATGGCAGATAGTACAAATAACATAATATATAACGTACAAGTAAACACTAAGACTGGTCAAGTAAATATAGACGGTCTTACTAAAGGATTTGTACAAGCAGACAAGGCTGTGCTTAAACTACAGAAAGATTTAGCAAAGTCCTCAACACAAGGAGCAAAGAGTTTAAAAGGGTTAGGCGATGCTACTGGTAGTGCTACATCTGCAACAATGGAACTTTCTAGAGTTATATCTGATGCACCTTATGGTATTAGAG
>ENA-OSIY01001693-OSIY01001693.1-marine-metagenome-genome-assembly--contig:-NODE-1693-length-11681-cov-5.539038_pt1 | contig 11681 bp, 6 predicted proteins | sample MGYA00237884_ERZ534233 | MGnify/ENA primary metagenome ERZ534233 (study PRJEB26412, sample SAMN06343840) | marine metagenome | isolation source: estuarine water | place: USA: Columbia River Estuary... | reverse complement strand
AATGATACGGCGACCACCGAGATCTACACCTCTCTATTCGTCGGCAGCGTCAGATGTGTATAAGAGACAGGTCATCTGCTTTACTTTTATCAATTTCTATGTCACTATCAAGAACATCTAATAGTTTCTTGAGATGTGATGTGGTATACAAACCGAACTCAAGTTTCTCAAATGGAAACTTAGAAAGTTTTACCTCACCTAACATAGAACGATTTTCAGATATGAAACTGGTCTTTAAACCATCTCCATCTGTTTCCCATTTTACAGACTCAATATTACCACCAAGATGGTATCTATCTATAAACTTTGTAATAACCGCTTTATTCATTTATAACTCCTATGTAGTTAGTTTAGAAATCAAAGAACTTTTGTGCATTCGCATAAGCATTATCAGGTACTTGACCCCAACCCAATGCAGAATAAAAATCCGTTAATTTGTTTTTTAAATCTGATACGAATATCTTTTCGTAATCAATGTTTTCTTCAATGAAATCAAGTATGTCTTTTGGGTCATCTTCATCACCTTTAAGAGCACAAGTTTCAATTCCAAATTTATTATCTTTTAACCATACCCATTTTAATTTATCCCCATCATGTAATGGTGATACATTTTTATGACCAAAATACTTCAACAAGTCATTATATCTTGCTGCTGCTTTAACATGAGCTGGTGTACCAAGTGCCATTTCTGTAAATAGACCTTTCTTATATTTAGTACTATACTTCTTCAACCCTTTCAGACCACTTGGTTTTGCAATATCAATTATATTAGACTTACTAAGATTCTTTCTGAACTCTAATACATTATTATCAATATCATTTTTAGGTTTTATCTCTAATATGTCTTTCAACATACCACTCATAAACTTTTTAAATCTTGGTGGAAAATTAGAACGGACAACATCCAAACCCTTTACTTCAAGTTCATCACAATCAACACCATTGTTATTTATAATCCATTGTGCATATCTCTTTTTTGCTACCCATAGACCAGACTTTGCTATAACTTCTTGTTTAATATCAAACCGATGGTCTGTGACATTTAAGAACTTTTTTGCAAACATATCATATGAACTATTCATAAAGTCTTGTACTTCTTTAGATATAACCAAAATTTCCTTTGACATTAACTCGTCATTGTTTTCGTCTATTGATGGATTTCTCTTCTTCACGATTGGTAAAGCAGAATAAAAAACCGAATCTGTATCAATATATATACAGAAGTCATCCGAAACACCCAATTCTTTTTGATAATAAAAATTACCCATGTTTTCTGTATACTTAATCAGAGATTGTCCAGTTAAAGTAACTGCTTCTGCGTTATCCGAATCATAGAATCTAAATGTAGGTAATCCCAATACACCATATAAAGAATTTAATAATACTTTTTGTACATATTGTCTTGCCTTAAAGTATTGATGTTTTTCTTTATCACCAGATTGACCATATTTCTTTTCAAGTTTTCTAAACTCAACCCTTTCTTGAAACCACTTATCAAGTATATCTGGTATAAGACCTTTATCGTCTGTTCTATACAGACATCCGTTTGATGCTATTGTAAACTTTGACTCTTCAAGAAAATCATTCAATCTCTCTTTATTAAGGGATAGTGTTTGTCCTTCAAAGTTAGTCTCATATGTGATATCTTCTTTTTTATTGAGATACTTTTTTACATCCCAATCAAGAACCTTTCCGACTTTTGTTTCTGGAGATATATTCAAAGACATAATAATAGATGGATATAGTGAAGTTAAATCCAAATCATATATCCAACGATACAATCCAGGTTTTGGTTCTTTTACATATGCCCCAGTAAACTTATCTGGTCTTCCACCGACCTCTTCTAATGACCGATGTTTTTTGTTAGTAGAAACTACACCAAGTCTCTTTGTATAAGTTAATATAGCTCCCTCAAGAAATCTTGATGAAAAGAATACATCTTCATAAGGAACATGACCTTTGTGACAAATACCACGAACCAAGTCTAAGAATTTTAATTTCTCATCAAGAGCAACAACAATCTTAACATCGTTTAAGTTATATTCAATGAACTTCTCAATGTCATCTCTAAATAAATCATCAAGGTTTCCTTGGTATTCAATCTTTCCCATATCAACTTCAAGTTTACCTATCATATCAAGTCTATATGATGATTGTTCTTTGAAAGTAAATTTTCTATATAGTGCAAGATAATCAAGAACTGAAACACCTGCTATTTTATATCTACCTCTGAATTGATTCCATTGTACATCTTGAATAGGACTTAATAGTTTAGCAGTATCAACATCTTTTATACGAGTAATTCTATTATATAAATATGGAACATCAAAAAACTCTACATTCCAACCAGTTAATATAGTTGGGTTGTAATCTCTATACCTTTTTAGAAATGCATTTATCAACTCAGACTCAGTACTAAATCTAAATACCTTACAATCATCTGTTTCATAATCGTCAACCCTAAGTTGTTCGTCAAGAACAAGTACAACATATTTACCAGTATCACTCATGTGATATGCAATAGATGTTATCTTATTTGCTGCTTTTTCTGGTTCGGGAAATCCATCAAGAACTTCAACCTCAATATCAAATGTAAATATCCTATGACCACTTGACGGGTCATCACTATCAGTATATGTATCAATTAAGATTCGTGCCTCTGGGTTTACATCTTGTTCATAGATGATACCCGATTTCTCGTCTTGTTCACTCCATTGAGTAATCTTTTTTACCTTCTTACCATCTAATGCAACCATATCACCATAAGGGTCTTGAATATAAGCATACTTTTTCATATGATACTTTAAGTAACCTTTTTCATCATCCCATAGATGAACCGTATTTTTATTTTTCTGATACCAAATATTCTGATACATATTCTACCAGAACTTATTTTCTTTGATTGTGAAATTTGGGTTTTTCATACTTCCCCTATCTTTAAACACCTCATCTGTTTTCTCAAGAATTGGCATGTTATCTATGATATGTTGAACCTTATCTCGGTTCTTTTCTGGAATAGTGAACCTTGTATATTCACTTGTTGGGTCATCTACTGCACCATGCGACAATACCCATAACCTAATCTTTTCCCATGTGTTAGATAAATATAACTTAGGATGTGTATTAAACAATAAATTTTTCTTATATCCATTGTCTTGCATTGTGTGCCACAACCATTGTATTGCTTTTCTTGGAACCCTAACCACTTTCTTCTTAGGAGAGTTTTGAACTGCATCAACAAATGTATCAACAAAATTCTTTTTAAATACCTCATCATGTGGTGGTAGTTTCCAATCAATTGACTCTGGTACATTCTCCACTACACTTTCAAACTCTTCTTGTGTTTTAAAATAGTGTGGGTAGTCTTTTCCAAGTACATACTCTTGTACTGGATGGTCAAACACAATTGCAGGTTTACCCATCTTTAATGAATCTTGTACTGATAAATTCCAAGTCATATAGTCATCTACAAAACATAATGTTGCGTGACAATTTTGTAACAAGTATTTGTAGTTTGCTCCAGATGGTAAGTTCTGTACTCTCATCCATTTTGGTGCTGGTGTCTTAATCATACCACCACTTTTTTGGTCTCCTGCTGCTTCATCTGTAACCCAAACAAGGTACTTATCTCTATCTAAATTCTCGGTATACTTAATAAGTTTTTTTATACCAGTAGTGTTATTCCATCTGTGATTAAATAATAAAATCTTTTTGTCTGTTGTAAACGGAAATTCTTTTGCTCCATCTGGTTTTATATCAGATTCAAGTGGCATGTATACTAATTTTTCTTGTGTTGTTTCTTCATCAAGAGTCATAGTATGTGGTTTCTTGTTCCAATTTGTACCTAAGTATTTTAAAGTTTCTGGACAATGTACGAATGACTTATAACTTAAATTGATTGATTCAAGTTGTCTGAAGAATCCATCTGGCCATCCAGATGTTGGACGACTCTTTGGACTATCACACCAGTGAAAGAAAGGAAATGAGTCAACCGTAGTTCCATATCTATCAGTTAACATAGCATTATAAACATTGTATAGTAATTCTGGTTGATGTGTAATAACAAAATCTACATCTGTTTTTGAAAAATCAATTGTATCTAAAAATTTCTTTGAGTTGAAATAACCACGATTAAATAAGACACTTCCTGCATAATCAAAGGGAAGTAATGTAACATTCTCCCATCTATTTTCAAGTGTATTATTTGGTGGTACTAAAGCAGTGTGATGACACATAGGTAACCAATTAATTGTCTTCTCCATCACCTTCCAATTTGAATCACCATGATGTAACCATTTTGTAGACTTCCATCTTACTGGAGACATCACATGAAGAACTCGTCTTCCAAATAGTGGGTGGTCTCCATACTCTTCATATAACTTGTTAAAACCCATTTTATATCCTTATTATCTTAGTTAAATATACAACCATTTTGCTATACCAGTCAAGGAAAAAATGGGGGGATTTTAGTCCCCCCAAATTTAACCATTTAGAAATTAACAGAAAGTCCTAAGTTGAAATGTCTTGGTGTACCCAAGAATACTTCAGCGTTATGTGCAAGGTGCATTTTGTCACCATACCCATTGTACTTACTATTATCTACTGCATCTTGAACATATACATTATCAAGTGCGTTAAACATATGACCATGTAAGGTCATATTAAGTCCTGCTATCTCAGGTAACTTATAAGACAAGTGTAAGTCTAACTTACCATAAGATGGAGTTTTCCATACTTGTGCTCTATCTGCATCACCTTCAACTTCACGACTATCTGGACTCCAATCAGAATAATGATTGTCATACCATTTATAGAGACCTTGTACTCTTAAACCATCAATTGGTTTTAGTGTAAGACCACCAACATATGATGTCTGTGGCATATCACCAACCTTTAGTTTGTCAAGAGCATATTTATATTCTGTAGATGTTGTGCCAATTACTTGACCATCTTCATTATATTCCATCTCTGTGTAGTCACCATTAGCGTCTCCAGCAAAATACCAATCACCAAAACTTACGATGAAATCTACATCAACCATTTCGTGAAGAGCAACTTTAGTTTCTACTTCTACTCCACTATGACTTTGATTTACACCAGTAAGGTAAATGATATCAGTATCACCAGAGTCACCTTGACCTGTTTCTACAGATTTAGTAAGGTTTCTGTCTTTCCATTGGGTGTTGTAATAACTACCCTTGATAGACACTAACCCACTATTGTACTCACCACCGATTTCCATAGATGTGAATTTCTCATTTTCTGGGTTTGTAGATACATTCCCATCATAATCAATTACATTATCTAAGATTGGTGGTTTCTCAACATAACCAAGGTTTGCAAATGCTGATAGTCTATCATCAAGATTATATCTACCACCACCTTTAACTTGAAAGGTTGTGATTGCATCTGCTTCTACAAGTTCTTTCTCAACAGAAAAATGGTCTTTGTATGTATAACCGATGGTAGAAATACCACCCATTCCATACAGACTCATCTTATCCATTTCATATTTACCTTGTAAGAAAGCTCCAAACCAATCTACGGTTGTTTCGTTGTGATAAGCAATAATATCACCTAACCCAACTTTCTTTCCATCAGGAGCATTGTTATCAGCATAGTCTACATAGTAGTCTCCACCGAGTAAGTCACGAACTTCTCTTGCGTGTTCAATACCAGCAGTTCTCCAATCAATACCAACTTGAAGTTCAAGTTCGTCTGAAACATCATAGTTTAACTTTGAAATCAAACCATAAGTATCTTGTCTATTGATTGAATTACGAAGAATACCAGTTGAACGATTTTCTGTGTCTGAAAAAGCAGAATCTACATTAGCAGAGTTCTGTGCTATTTCAGCATTCCAATCCCAAGTCCAAGGTGAACTTGCATACCAAGGGTTTCCTTCTATCGCGGGTGTCCTACTTACGCTACCATAAGTTCCTGTACCACCACCGGAACCACCGCTCCAATATGCTACTGAACTTAACCTCATGTCATCGTTAATATCATAGAAATGATTTAAGTTGACAAGTGGTTTATGAAAGAAGTTTTCTCTTTCATTTAAGAAGTTAGGGTCATACCTATCTTGTGTTTTGTCACCATACATATAAAAGTATTGTTTACCTTTATAGTCTGAACTAACTGGTGCAACATTCTGATTATAGAACCTTCCTGCTTCATGTTCAAACTTCTCGCCTGAAACGTAAGCAGAATCATTATAACCATCAATGTCACCTGCTAACTCTTGTGAGTAAGTGGCAATATTCTGTTTATATAGGTTCTGACCATGTCGTTGTGGTGCTCCTATTGCGTACAACTCAAACCTTTGGTCATCATTTATGGCATAACTTGCACCTGCATAGTATGCCCATGCGTCTGTCCAAGTCCCATCAATGAATCCATCACCAGTTTTACGAACAATAGTACCACTAAGTGCTAACTTATCGTTAATAAGACCAGAGTTATAGTTAAGAGTTGATTTTAGAAATCCACCCTCTCCTACTTCTTGTTTGATTTTCCCGCCCTTCTCTTGTGAGGCTGGGTCTGTGATTATGTTCATAGTTCCACCAATAGATGGTGTTGCAAGATTAACGGCTGATAGACCTCTTTGCATCTGAATTGAGGAAGTAGCATCACCTACTCCATCCCAATTAGACCAATAGACCCATCCGTTCTCCATATCATTTTGGGGAACACCATTTATCATAACTGCAACATTTCTTTGATTGAATCCACGAACATTGATGCGAGCATCGCCTGCACCACCACCTTGTTGAGTTGCGTATACACTTGGTGTAGTATTAAGAATCATTGGAATGTCTTGTGAACCAAGACGAACTTCCATTTCTTCTTTAGTTACATTAGTGTATGCAACGGGGGTTGTTTCGTCCGCTCTTGAAGCTAATACTTCAAGTGCTGATAATGCCACCACATCAGTTGCTAATGCAAAACTAAGTGTTGACACGATATCTGACACACTAAGAGACTTAGTATGTGAGACATAACCAATGAATGAAGCAGTAATGTCAAAAGTACCAGGTCCAGTTTTAATGGTGAATTTTCCTTCACCATCAGTAACTCCACCGAGTTCGGTTCCCTCAACGATTACATTCGCTCCAACAAGTGGTTTTGAGTCTACATCGGTTACAACTCCAACTACGGCTTGAGCAAACAAACCAGTTGTTATCATAATAGATGTAATTAGATTACGAATTTTCATAATCGTTCTCCTATCATTGTTGTTATGAAATGGCACATTTTTCTACAGGTGTGCCGTCTGCCTGTCCGCTTTTTGGTTCTGTAATTTGATTCTAATTCGCATAGTCTTGGTCGTCATTATCACCAGTCATCGGTACAATCTCACACGAATCGTTATTACAAAATTTATCCACATCTGCTTCTTCATTTTTAATAGAACCAAATGTAAGTTTTCCAAGTTTGGATACTTCTTTATTATATGTTTCTTCATCTATTGACTCATATGGCATTTGTTGATAAGCACCATAATCATGTCTTGGTAATAAACTGATACCTTTTAGATGATATTGAAAATAGTTCAAACAAGGTGCTATCTGTTCCGACTCTTTTTCTGGGTCAAATGTCACGGTACAACTAACTTGGTTATCAGCCCAATGTCTTTGCATAAATGCTGCTAAACTAAATTGTTCCCATATAGATAAGTCACCCACAGTGCGTATCCCTGCACCAACATCTACTGGAACCTCAACAACCATTGTTGTATCTTCTGAACCAAATGCTGGTTCTACCTTATAGTTATACTTTTTCAATGGTTCTAATAGTTCAGAGTGTTTTGATAGCCTCATTCTCCTAATGTAAAAACGACTCTCAGGGTAATGTAATCCTGGAGTCGCTCCTGCTAATAGTGAAACTGTGCCACTTGGTTTTACTGATGTCGTTTTTACAGATTTAGGTACTGCTAACCAATCAGAATATATTTTATCCCAATCTTGAATCGTAGTGTATCCTTCTTCTAACCAAGTTCTTAGACTTTCCATACCACGATTAGTAATAAATTGTGCTACTCCACTAACAGAACATCCGATTCTACGATTTCTCAACATCACACGATTAGTATCTCTCCAATGTGTTTTCCCTAATGTTACCGTTTTTGCATAGAGATAAGCATACTTTAATGTTTTCTTGTAGTCCTCTAATGAATCATGGTTTGATGGAAATGTTTCTACAAGACAACATAATTCATATGACTCCAGAGATTGTTCTAAACAAGGATTACCACCTGCTACTCTATGGTCTTTCCAATCTCCACCATTTTTCATACGAGAATATTTTTGCATATTCTCCAACCAAGCAAGACCTGGTTCACCATTATCTACAATTCTCTTTGATACTTCAGTATAATCCATACCAAGTTCTGCAAATACTGAATTGTTTGATGTCCAACCGAATTGGTCTCTGTGTGGATTTACTTTATAATTCTTTAAATCTAAGTATTCTTCTGAATCAGCGTCACCGAACACAATTTCTGCTGTTCGTCTTACATTACCTGCCACTACACACTTACCGATTAAATTCATAATATCTACGATTGTTGTGATTGTGATTGGTTGTCCTGAATTTCCCTCTAATACTTGTCTAATACTTTCGTGAACTTCACGTAATGGTTCTGGTCCACTTGATACTCCACCAAAGCCCTTGATTGGCTCACCCTCTGCTCTGATTAAACTATAATCAAACTCGACTGCTCCCTGTCCGTGAAAGTAACTTTCTAATAAGTGTTGTAATGATTCAACCCAACCCTCACGAGTATCTGGTATTTGAAAATTTTGTTCATCTCTTTTGATATCAACACCTTTGACAAGAATTTCTCCTGCTCCTTTAGTGTCAAATCCTACACCAACACCTAACATTGAGGCGTCCATTAAGAAACAAAATGGTTTAGAATAATCTTCTTTAATTGTTTTTGTTGATACGAATGCACAATTGTTTAGTGCGGCATACAATCCTTTTTCTTCCGTGATTGCTGTTCCCATAGCCCATAAACCACGACCTGGTGGTAAGAACTTCATAGTGAATATTCTGTCATACATATCTTGTGCAGACTTTTGTGCTTGCCAAGGATTCCAACCTAATTGATGTGATTCAATATGGTTCATTTGCATAGAATAAGTTCCTTCTACAACCCTTTGAACGGTTTCCCACCAACGTTCGTTCTTTCCGTCTTCTTTAATTCTTGAATATGTTCTCATATAGACTAATTCGCCTAATCCGTTAAAACCAAATGGTGCTTTTTTTCTTTTATACTTTGATATAAAATTTTCCGATAACTTAAATCTCACTTGAAACTCTCCTATGTTTTGTCTTTTTTTTCGTCCTTATATAACTATAATATATATTGGTTAAATACAAGATTATCTTATTTTCTTTGAAGTTTTACAAAGATTTTCTTTGAAGTTTTATTCAAACCCCTCTGAGTCAAAATCTTTCTTTTTTTGTGCTAAGGTTTTTCTCATATACTCTTCTGCATTATCCATTTTCCCTTGAGTTTGTTTACCCTCTTGAGTGCTGGCTTCGTATATTTGTATATAACCTGTGTTGGTATTAATGGTAGCTGGAAAGGTTAATCCATCTGGTCCAAATCTATTCTTAATAACGTGGAATCTACCTGTATTGGCAATCTTGTCTTCCACTTTTCTTGACATACTCATAATAAAATCAGCTGTCATAACTTTTGAATAATCTTCTGAAACTTTTGATGCGTCAATCACATCTTCCTCTAATGATGAACGATTTGCCTGTGAAGCTGTCCATATCGGTATGTCGAATTCCCCTGCCATACCTCTTAGTTCTTCATAAATGTGTCCAATAGAGTGTCTTTTTTCTGTAAAGTGTTGTGTTGACTTCATAATATCTGCATAGTCAACCAATACCATATCAGGTTTGATACCTTGTAATTCACATTGTTGTATATGTGAAGTCAATGTTGCGACACTTGCACTTCTCGTAGGATAATATTTGATAATCAGATTACCCTTTAATTTATTTATTTTAGCTAAAACTTCTTCTTTGTGATATTGTAAATTACCAGTTGGTTGTCCACTAACAATACAATCGTATCGTAATCCAACATATTCTGCATTTAACTCTAATGTGTAATGTAATACAGTTTTACCTTTGGCGACTGCGTCTGCTCCGATTGCTTGTAGTGTCCAAGATTTACCAATACCTGCTGGTGCAACTATCACTCCAAGTTCTCCACCTGCTAATCCACCTTCCATTAAATCATTAACACTATCCCACTTGGTTGCTACGGTATTTCTAGCTGATGAACTCATTCTCTCCTCAAAACCAGTAATGTATTCGTGTCCTATATCTCTTTCGACACCGGCTTTCATAGCATTATCAATCACACCCTTTATTTCATCATACTTTTGTGTATCCAATAACTCTACTGATTGCATAATTGCACTCTTGATAACTTGATTCTTACAAAACTCTAATGTTTTTTCTTGAACGAATTCCAAGTCTGGTGATTCTCTGAAGTTCCAAGCATTTCTTAAACTATCTACAATTGCTGTTTTCATTGTATCGTTATCCAAGTCATCAATCTGCACTTTCAATGCTTCCATTGTAGGTGGTGTTTTATATTTGTCAAAATACTTTCGTGTTTCCGTAATTATAAATTTATTAGCGTCACTATCAAAGTAACTAACTTCTAAGATATCATACACCGTTTTCATAAACTTATTGTTTACCAACAATGATGATATGATTTTTGATTGGAAAGATGTTCCGTATTGTATTAGTGATTCGTTTTTACTCATAACCTTATAATATTAAATATCAATGTCTCCATACAAATCGTTAGCTTTTTTTTCATATAATTCATTTCTTTTTCTCTGTCTGTATTTTTCTCTTGCTTTTTGTTTAATCTCTTCTTTATTACGGCTATCAGTAAATTAACAATCAAAACACAATATATCTGAATTTTGATGGCGTTTTCATTATCTCCTAAAAAATATCTCAGCGGATAATTTTGCTTTAACTGTTTAAAAAGTAATTCGATTTGCCATCTTATTTTGTACAATGCTGCTATTAAATCAGCTCTTAACTCAAATAAATTGGTGATAAATTCAAATTCTCTTTTGTTTTCTCGGTCATAAAATTTTACTTTTCTGACTTTTAACTTTGAGGCTTCTTTTGCTTCTTTAACCTCTATTTCAATAATTTCATCCGACAAAACACCGCTATGAATTTCATCTGAAACCTTTTTTACTCTTACAATATCATAATTTGCATTGTCTTTTATTCGAGTTACAAATCCTGTTTGATTGTCTGTAAAATGCTTGAAAGCCTTGTAATCATTGTATCCCTTATCGAATATATAAACGGTATGCTCATCGCATTCTAGCTTTTCTAAAAACTTTTGGTCATGTGTTCTAGCTGAGGTAAACCAAACTAAATTTGGTACTTTTTCATCAGCATTTATAACACTATGTGATTTAATTCCACCCTTACTTTTTCCGTCAGCTGCCTTTCTTCCAACGCATTTTAAAATATCTTTGAATAGGCTTATCGTTGTACTATCAACAATTTTAACATTTTTCCCTAATGCTTTCTGTATTCGACTGTCCGACAAAACAAAGCTATATTTCTCGAGCAGGCCATTATAAATTTCTTCAAAAAATTCCACTTTTCTACAC
>ENA-OSIY01001692-OSIY01001692.1-marine-metagenome-genome-assembly--contig:-NODE-1692-length-11681-cov-6.383747_pt1 | contig 11681 bp, 13 predicted proteins | sample MGYA00237884_ERZ534233 | MGnify/ENA primary metagenome ERZ534233 (study PRJEB26412, sample SAMN06343840) | marine metagenome | isolation source: estuarine water | place: USA: Columbia River Estuary... | reverse complement strand
AATGCCAATATAAGCAACGCCACTAACGGGTTGGTGATGATGGCTACACATACTGCGAAGCTCACTGCGAACAACCAACATACCTTCGTAGCGGTCCTCCGAATCATTTGGAAACGCTGTTGCGTCTGGTGCTGGTTCATATCTTCCTGCCATAATTTCATTAAAGTACATCTTAGCCAATCTGCGAGCTGTACCTTTTGAGTTCGGATCGTTTTCTCGATCAATTAGTAGTGCGTCTAACACACTTTCAAATGCTTCTGTTGCTTCGTCAACTAATCGATCGAAATCTGTAAAATGAACATATTCGCTAATGTTATCACCTGCCCAGAAACGTTTCTTGTCACGTTTCATCCTGGCACGAATATTAGCACCCATATATCCTTCTTCATACCCGCCATCACCATGCATAGCGTCTAACCCTGTTTCATTTTTGTTTTCACTCATTTTTAATTTTCTCCGATGTTAAGGCAGAGGATTGCCGTATAATTCTATTGTACTTTATTTAGATGGAATTGTCAACACCATTAATATTTTGTGTACCACTGATATGCACTATCAATGATTGTTCCAATATCACTGTGTTCTGGTTCCCAATCCAAATCTCTTTTAGCTTTTGACGAATCTGCAATCAATATTGCAGGATCACCTGGACGCTTGTTTCCATATTTTAGGAATGCCAATCCGTATTTTTCACCAACATAGTCTGCGATTTGCTTATTGCTAATGCCTTGTGCAGTTCCTAAATTGAATACATAAAATCCAGGATTGTATTCTAGATAGTTAATAACTTTAATATGTGCCTGTGCTAGATCCAAAACATGTACGTAATCTCTAATACAAGTACCATCTGGAGTATTGTAGTCGTCTCCAAATATGTTAAATGCTCTACCTTTAATACTAGATTCTAATGCTCTGGCTATAATATGTGTGCCACCAAGTTCCTCACCCAAATCATTTTCATTAGGCCATGCACCTGCTGCATTAAAATATCTAAAACAAATACTATTGATATCGTAGGCGTTACTGTAATCTCTCAACATTGTTTCGATCATTAATTTAGTTCGGCCGTATGGACTAATTGGATTGAGGGGGTGGCTTTCTGGAATAGGCAACTCTTGTGGCTCACCGTAAACGCTGGCACTGCTACTGAAAAGAATTGTAGGTTTCTTTTTAAAATTCTTAATGTGATTTAGCAGTCTAATTGTTGAGCCGACATTGTTTTCATAATAGTCAGCAGGATCATATACACTAGGTTCTACTAAACTTGTTCCTGCACAGTGTACGATAATGTCAGGGGATAAATTGCTTATTGCACACAGCGCAACATCGCTAGCAAAATTATTGCAAACAAATCCATCTAAGCCCTTCATAGTATGATAGCGATAGACACGATCTATTAAGTGGACTTTATTATTGCTGTCGGCATACTTAAACGCTCGTGCAATGTGACTACCAATGTAGCCGCATCCACCTGTAACAACTATAGTTTTGCTCATGACAATCTAAGTAACAAATTCTTTTTTAATGCTGCCTCAAGGACCTGCATGGTAACACCTAAGTCTTTTGATAGAGCTAATAATGCTTCAGTGTCTTTGGGAAAACAATGTCCACCAAATCCAAATGTACCATCTGGTCCGGGTACCCTCATATGACTATGTCCAATACGCTCATCTAAACTAATCATTTCAGCAATAACATTGTAATCTAATCCAGATGCCACTGCTAGCCCACGGAGCTCATTCATGAATACAACTTTAGTGGCTAGAAAACTGTTTATAGCATATTTTGTTAATGCGGCTTCGCCAATATCACAATGTACAATAGTTTTTAAATTCTGTTGACTAATCTTAGTAAACCGTTCAGCTTCATTCATATAGGCTTTGATACTACCACCTATGATAGCAAAAGAACCGTTGAGGTAATCTTGCATAGCTTTTGAAGCTGTAAGGAATTCAGGCACATGGACTAAGTTTGGATACTGTTCATTTAACCTTTGATATGCGTTTGGAGGAGCCGTGCATTTACTAATGATAACTCCAGTATATCTAATATTATGTAACCTGTCTAGTACATCTTCGAGAATAGACGTATCACAATTTCCAGTATCGTCACGTGGGGTAGGCACACAGACAAACACAGCCTCTGCCCCTGCAAGGTCGGTGTAGGTAGAGTTGTGACCTTTATCGGGATCTATAATTATTAAGTCTATAAATCTATCGGATAAAGAATTAAGTATTGCAGACCCCACAAAACCTAATCCAATGATTCCAATTCTAACTTCAGGAAAGGAGTTCACGCTCAACAATTTCCTTGACTACTTCTGTGTCCATCCAGCTCACTTCTGAGCCCTCACCCCAACTATGCTTCATTGTTTGTTGGAAGTGAGTTGCTTTTTCCAGCGCCTCTTCAATTGAGTCTGCCGTAACATCGAATGTGTGTCTAACATCGAGTTTTACAGTGTATTGTTTCATTCTGTTAATCCTATAAAAAGTAGTTCGCGTTCAGTTACATGTGCTACGGGTTTAATCCATCCGTTATTAATACATTCAGCAATGATTAATTTATATTCTCTAGGACATTTTTCGTTGATTTCAAATCCTGCTCGAGGAGTGGTGACAAATTTGTCCCTGATATGAAATCGAGGGTCGCTCTGCATAAGTGTGCGGATTTGACTTTTATGTACGGTGTAGCTCATTCTACTAGTATAGCAGAATGTTTAGTAGATGTCAACTACCAGTTAATCCAATCTTTATTTTTGTACGGTTTGCCAGCCTCAGCTGCCACTAGATATCGGACAACTTTCTTTTTGACACGTTGTACAATTGGATGATTGTGATCGTGCTCAAACGCTTTGAGATACATTCTCCAACTATTGTGTCTTCTTTTCTTGCCCTTTTGATTTTCATTAAGATAGGCTACAATTAAATTTTTGTTTTTATCAAACTTATCCATAAGCTCACATGCTATGTTAAAACCATAAGCATCTATTTCATCGGAGCATCCTAAATATTCCTGCTCTTGCCTAAGTTCAGTTTTTTCTGCATTACTTGCATAATCAGGCAAATATTTAAAATTTCTTCTTCTAAATTGCCGCATATGAATAATCTCATGTAGCATAGTATCAGCAATGCTCATACACATATTAGCAAATCGTTTCTTACTTAATGTTAAGATTTTCTGATCTGTTCTATATTCAAACACGATTTCAATACATTTTTCATTATCTTCGTCATATCCACTGTAATATGTACCGCCTACAAAGACAAATCCTGGATCTACTTTTATATTATATGATTTTCTAACCCTAACAGGGATATGTTTTTTTAGCAATTTAGTAATTTTTGTGTGGAATTGTACTATGCTAAGGGGTTGATTAACAATTTCTGGCGCTAATGTATATAGAAATTCCGCAATGCTGTATCTATTCAGCAAAGACCAGTCAAAATATGTAGTTGAGTTAGCCATTGTTCACCCATTGTATACTACTAATTATCTCATTTACCTATATTAATTATATGCTAAGTTAATGGTTAATAAATAAAAGTATGGAAGAACTTTATAGATATGTGCATATACCTAATTTTGAAGATATTCAGCGCGAATTGATTGAATCAATTAATTACGATTACAATTCTAAAGGTTTACATGCTCAGAATTTTACTGAAGAATACATGACGGAAAAATGTCCTAAATTAATGAATTGGTTAAAAGCAAAGAGCAAAAGCAAATTCCGTCTATTGAGATTTTATTTTACACCCGGTTACGCTGAATTGTCACCGCACATTGATAGTAGTTTTATTACAGTTCCGTTTGGATTGAATATTCCTGTATTGAATTGCCATAATACTAAGATGACATGGTATCATTGTTCAAATGAAAATCAAAGTTTACCTGTTGTAAAAAATGGGTATTTACAAGGAATATGTCCTATAGATCTTTCTAAATTAGAAATTATTGAAGAACTCGAATTAACAAAGCCCTGTTTTATTAAGGGTGATGTAATGCACGGTGTTAAAAATTTTAACAATACCGTTAGAATTATGTTCACAGTTCGATGGGGCCTTCATCCTATTAAGTTTAGAAATATTGAAGAAGTAATGGATATTACAGATTTATTTGTATAATATCACCGGTACATTATAACTTTTTCTACCGCTACACCAGATTTCTCTAAAAATTCTAGCCCCATATTATCCCGATAAGAACTACGATAGTATACGCTATTGATGCCGCTCTGATAAATGAGTTTTGCACAGTCGTGACATGGAGCATGAGTAATAAAAATACTAGCACCGATACCACTGTTTGTACTTCTTGCCAGCTTGGCAATTGCATTGGATTCAGCATGTAGTACCTCTGGTTTAGTTTTAAGACGATAGCGTCCTTGCATTTCATTGCCGTCTACATCTGTGTAAGTACCTTCAAATGGCCAGCTTTCTTCAATTTCTTCTGGACTTAGCCAACCCCCACCGCTGCACCACTCTAAATTCTCACAGTCATTATCCCAACCTGCAGGCATACCATTGTAACCGTAACTGATCACACTGTCATCTTTCACAATGACTGCACCAACTTGCAATCTCTTAGCATGACTGAGTTGAGCAGTACGATCTGCCCAGTCCATATACATATCTATATATTTTTGTTTCATATTTTCCTTGGCCGGCCCTGCAGGAATTGAACCCACACCACTTGGTTCGAAGCCAAGTATTCTATCCATTGAACTAAGGACCGCTTATTTTAATTCTACAATGTAGTATCCCGAATTAGGATATGTCTCTTTCAACCATTCCAACATACCCGGTTCATTGGGCAGTCGGATAGATTGAAATTTATTTGTAATATAAGTCATATTACATCGTTGGGCCGTTTCCACTCTTGAATCCTACTGATCCGCCCTCTGCTTCAATACGTGCAATAACGTCTTCAAACAAGATAGGCGCAAAGTCCGTTTGCTCTACACAAACACAATGGTAACGTACATCGGGCTCATCACTGTATAAGATTTCTCCTGTTCTAGCATCAACACCACGAGCCTTCTTTACTCGGTTTGCGTGAGTATGGCCATGAATGTTAACACCAAAGCGACCCATTGAATCTGAGTGTAACGGGATATGACTCAAGATCATTCCGTTCATAACATGGTATGCTCGTAATTCTCTAAAGTACATCCGGTAGTCGTCATCTCGAAAGATGTCGTGGTTACCACGAATTAACACCTTGTCACCGTTTAAGCGACTTAAGACTTTTAAGGCCTTGCGGTTGATAACAACGTCACCTAAATGGTAAACCTTGTCAGTGGGCTTGACTCTTTCGTTCCAAGCCTTGATCATGGCTTCATCCATCTCATCTGCATCGTCCCAAGGACGAAGTTTTGTAACACCATCGTTACGTGTGAAGCGGCATACACCTGTGTGTCCAAAGTGTGTGTCGCTGACTAAAAATACACTAGGCATCTTGCCCTCCTTTCTTAAATATCGTTTTTAAATGTTCGCCAATCATCTAAGTTTGGCTTTTCGTTTTCCTGGCAATAAAACCAGAGAAGCCTTGATGGTAGAATTGGTAAGCATGATCCTATCAAATGCGCAGGCAGGTTTGATTGACCTAAACTTAAACCAGGAACAAAAAATATTGGGAGGCTACTCTTACCCGTTAAATCTCAATGATTACTCCGCCCATATTCTTGGAGCACAACCAAGAGAAGGTCAAACCTTAGAGGAAGTAAGAGACTTGTTACTTTCACAATTGGAGTTAATCAAACAAGGTAAATTTGATGACTGGTTGCTTAAAGCCATTATCTATGATTACAAAATCAGCAAAATGCGTGAGTTTGAAAACAACAAAGATGAGGCTCTATGGGCCAAGGCAATAGTAGTTTGCGAAGGTGATGTTGAAAAAGCTAAAAAAACTGTTTATGCTAATTTGAAGAAAAATTCTTCTTATTATAGTCAATTAAATTTAAGTGGCCAAGCAGTTGAACCTGAAAAAATTAAGGTTAAAAAATCTAAGAAAAAACCTAGCGACATTGATACCGAAAATGGTATGAAAAAAGTTAAAGAAGTTGTTAAAGAAAATTTAGATGAGACTGGTTTAAACCTAGCTCCTAACGAAGAACCAAATGAAGCAGTAAAACAAGCAGTCATTGCTGGTCTTGGTTACTCGATTATGCCAATCATTGGAATCAGAAATGAAATTGAAAGCGGATTACTTAAAATTATTCCAATGAAAGGACTACCTATTCAAACCACTTGGCGACTAATTTGGTTGAAAGAAAAAAAATTGTCCCCTATTGCAGAATCCTATCTTAATTATCTTGCAAATGAAAAGGACAATATCATTAATAATTATTTCGCCCTTCCTAGCCATAAATAAACTGGCAAACCAGAAGCTATCAGCACCAGACCCATCAATGCCTCATAAGGCTGATTGATTAATGTCATGATACAAATAGTGATACAAAATAATAAAAACAAAATTGGCACTACTGGATAGCCAATGACCTTATAAGTTCTTTCCGCCTGCGGCAGTTTGATTCTTAAATAAAGAAGCCCTACTGCTGTTGCAGCATAAAAAAGAAAAGCAGCAAAAACGAGCATATCTGTTAATTGGTCAAAGCTTCCAGAGAAAACCAAGAGCACTGCCCAAGCTGCTTGAATAAACAATGCCTTATCTGGTGTATTGTATCTTGGATGCACCGATGCTGCTTGTTTAAAAAATGTCTTATCTCTAGCCATCGCATACAACATACGTGCCGACATTAAAATACTACTATTGGTTGAATTCATGGTAGTCACTAAAATCAAACATGCGACCATTGCCATTCCAATCTTTCCACTGAGTTGCCCAGCCACTTCTACCGCTGCTATTTTATTTGGCGTTGTATTTAATATTATGAAAAAATCAATTGGCATCGCATATAAAAAAACAAAATTGATCATGACGTATACCGCCATCACGCCAAGGGTACCTAACCCTAAGGCTAAAGGAAGATTACGTTTAGGGTTTTTAATTTCCTCCCCAATAAAAGCAATATTATTCCAGCCATCATAGCCCCAAAATGCACCTAAGCTAGCTAAAAACAAGGCTTTCATGAGTGTCCAACCATTCAAATCTGAAGTAGCTCCTTTCGCTGCAGTTGTAAGGTGTTCCATACTGCCTTGCTTGGCACCGAATCCAACCACTAAAAAAAAGGCGATGGCTCCTAACATAGCATAGGTCAAAATACTACTTAATTTTTCCGCAAATTGAACGCCTTTATAATTCAAAATAGTTAATAGCACTATCAATAATGCTGCTAAAAGTTTAATAGATAAGTTTTCAAACAAATGCAGTCCTAAAAAAGTACTATTTAAATCCAATACAGGCAATGGAAATAAACTATTTAAAGACTGTGCAAAAATATAAGCTAAGGCACTAATTGCGGCAGTCTTGATCACTGCAAAACTGGCCCAGCCATATAAAAAAGAAAAAAAACGGCCATAAATTTTTTGAAAATAATTGTACTCTCCACCAGAATTGGGATACATACTTACAAGTTCAGCTGTACACAATGCGCCAGCAAGACTCACGATACCTGCGAACAGCCAACATAGCAAAATTAACCAAGGCGTGCCTAACTCTTGCGCCATTGGAGCAATTTTTTTAAAAACGCCCGATCCTATGATCACACTAATCACTAAAAAGCTGGCTGCTCTTAGTCCTAATTTAGGTTGTAATTGATTTTTTGAATTATTTATATTATTTGCCTGCACGATACAATTTTAAATTTTTGTAAAACCAAATCCAGCGGCATCGTTAATGACCAAACATCCATCTTTCACTTCAAAGCCTCCTGTTACTAAATCTTCCATCAGGTCAAAGCTACCATCCAAGTCGATGTATTTAGTATTCGAACAAGCATATGCCATATGCAATGCAGCTGTGATGCTAATAATACTTTCGTCATTACAACCCCAAAATAAATCAATGCCTGCATGCTGGGCTATTGTTGCAATATCTTTTGCACCAAGTAAACCACCGCATTTCATTAGTTTAATATTATAGATACCAAATGGTTGAATGCCTGCAGAAAAATGTAAAGCAGCTTGTGGATCCTTTAATGCTTCGTCTGCCGTTAAGCGTTTTCTTAGCTCGGCGGATAAGTCCAATAAACTTTCCTCTTGACCAACTGGCAATGGCTGTTCTATTAGTTCCAAAGGATAAGCAGCTGTTGCTTCTAAGAATAATTTCAATTGATCTAAATCGTAGCCTTGATTGGCATCCACACGTATCGTATAATTTTTGCCAAATGCAGCATACAATACAGCAATGCGTTCTATGTCTTCATGCACATCCATTCCGGTCTTCACTTTAAACACTTTAAAACCCATTGCAGCATATTCCTTTGCTTCTTCTAAAGTTTCATCCAATCCTTTAATGCCAATGGTCATGGAAGTAGGCAATGCATTCATTTTTTGTCCATAAAAAGAAGCAATGGATACGCCTACATATTTTCCAAAAGCATCATGCAAAGCAATATCAATGGCCGCTAAAGTGCCTGGCAAATGTGGAAATTGCAAATTGGATTCAAATATCATTTGTTGAAAATGGCGAATATCCCTTCCTACTAAATTTGCCACAAATGAAGTATTCAAATTGGAAACTGTCTGCAGGGTTGTTTCCCCTACGACTTCTTCTGCAGGACTGCCAGAGCCATATCCTATCATGCCATTGGCCAATTCAATTTCTAAAAATGCCAAAGACACATCTGAGAAGGTATTGTAGGCGATGGTATACGGTTTTTTTAAAGCCATTTTTTTCAAGTACGCCCTTACTGCTATTATTTTCATAAGACTACTTTGTTAAGGCTTTAAGTATTGGGATGATCGGCGCCACACCTTCTTGTATAGGTAACAATACCGGCATGCCTAGGCTTGCAGTATATTCTTTTTGATATGCATAGGCTTCTTCGTCTGTGCAGTTTTCGGTATTGATTGCAACAGCGATGACTTTTGATCCAAGCTTTTCAATGAGTTCGATTTCAGATGCGACAGAAGGAATCGCTCCCCAATGTGCCTCATTATCAAAATATTTTCTTTTAGGCGCGAAAATTAAAACCACATGTTTCGCATTCCCAGAAATTAATAATTCTACTCCACACGGACCACTTGGATTTCTTAAAGCCGATTGTCCTTCTAAAAATAAAATGTCTGGATGGATCTCCTTCCAACAACTTACAATAGCATGTTCTAATTCTCCCGATACAAAATCATTTAAAGTAGAATCAAAAATAAAACCATATTGACCACCTTGCAACCAACCCGTTTGTCCAGTATAAATCATTTCGGCTTTCATGCCTTCGGTCGTACATGCTTTTTTTAACATGCGTGCTGTAGTTCTTTTTCCCATAGCGCAATCCATTCCAATTACTGCTACAATTGGCGCAGTCACATTAAAAATTGCACCATCCCAAAAATGTAAGTCTGCTCTTAATTTTGGTTTTCTAACATCTATTAATGCTGCACCAGTGCTTGCAGCTAAAGCAACTAAATCGGCTTTATCATTTAAGTATTCATGCAAACCATTCACTACCGAAATACCTTTTTTAACTGCATCATAAATTAAGGCCAACATGTTTATAGGTAATCTCCCACCAACAGTCGCAACGCCTATAATTAAATAATGCACTTTTTCTAATTTTTCAATAGCCAATTCCATGGTGGCAAAAACTGGGATGCCTCTATGTTTGCCATCTAATAAAACGCCAGCGTCTTTTCCTGCATTGGCTTCGCTATCTACTAGGCCAATGATATGAAAGCGTTCAGTACCTCTAATTAAACCATGCGCTGTCTTTGCGTCCGAAGTCATCAACAATCCGTCTGTTAATACAATTGCATTCTTTTTTCCCATCTTATTTTCCATCTTATTTTCCATCTAATTTTCTTTTAATCAATACGCCTGGTTGCTTCCCTGTTGATTGTTGTGCTTGATAAACTAATGTTCCATTCACCCAAACCATGTCTATACCAGTAGATAATGCATGGCTATTTTTAATGTTTGCCTGATCAATAACTGTATTTGGATCTAATAAAACCAAGTCTGCAAAATTTCCAACCGCAATACGACCTCTATCTTTGAATCCAAAAAAGTCTGCAGATTGTCCTGTCATTTTATAAATCGCTGTTTCTAGTGGCATGATTTTGTCTTCTCTCACATATTTTCCCAACACTCTTGTGAAAGCACCATACCCTCTTGGATGCCCGCCTGCATTGCCGTCTGAACAGATAATGGCTTCTGGCCATGCCATAAATACTTTCACATCTTCCTCACTCATTGCTTTACCTGCAATAGCTTCAACACTACCTGTGTAATTTGGATTTGCTTTGTTAAAGTCTTCTGCAATTTTAATCAAACTCATTAATGCTTGTGCAGGGCTTTCATTTCTTTCCACACCAATGGCTGTAACCGTTTTACCTTTATAAGATGGAATTGGCGCAAACTGCATTAGGTAAGATGCACTAGGATCAAACAATTGCTTAGTAGCCATTTCTGCACTGGCTAAATTATCAAAGTCCTTTCCAGGAAATAAAACTCTCAAGGTTGAATTCCAAAAAGTGTAAGGATAGATATCTGCACTGATATTGATGCCCTCTTTTCTTGCATCATCTAACTTCTTTAAAATCAAATTTGCAGTGCCCCAATTTAATTTGTTGGCAATTTTAATATGCGATACTTGAACAGGCATTTTTGTTTGTCTGCCAATTTCTATAATTTCTTCGATCGCTTCGTCCATATGTAAGTCCTCACTTCTAATATGACTCGTGTATAATCCCTTATGCTCGGCGGTGACTTTTGCTAAGTCAAGTACTTCTTGCTTACTAGAATAAAAAGAGGCTTCATATTCTAACCCTGTAGATAAACCAAAAGATCCTTTTTCTAATTCTGAAGCTAAAACCGATTTCATTTGATTGATTTCGGCATCTGTTGCCTTACGATATAAATCATTTTCGCCCATGGCGATTTCACGTAAGCTCGATTGTCCTGTATAGCTTGCGACATTGGATACCACTGGATTTGCTTGCATCCACTTAGTTAGGCTATCCATTGGATACCCGTTTCCATCCTGTCCAATCACAATCGTTGTAATACCCTGACTTGAGGTAGATAAGCCTGCTCTATTTTTATTGAGGTCTCCAAAATGATGACTATGTGAGTCGATAAAACCAGGCGCTAAAACTTTTCCCTGACCATCAATGATTTGATCTGTTTTATTGGGCTTAAAATTGCCAATGGCCACAATCTTATTTCCTACTATTCTTACAGATGCATTAACAGCAGGTTTACCTGTGCCATCTACTAATTGAATACTGGAAATGATGGTGCCGGACTGTGCGAGTAATGCAAGATTTAAACCAAGTAGGAAGAAGGTTAAAATCAATTGTTTAATTCGTAGCATACAGTTTGTATTTTATTAATTTATTTCAATTCACAAGTTTCGTGTAATTCCGGCACAATCACATCTTTAAATCCTTTCTTTCTGAGCCTTTCTGCAAAATGATCCGACACAAAACATGACACAAAACATGACACAGCAATAAAAAACCACCTACGAATAAACGTAAGTGGTTGATTTTCATGTAGCGAGACCGGGATTTGAACCCGGGACCTCAGGGTTATGAATCCTGTGCTCTAACCAACTGAGC
>ENA-OSIY01001688-OSIY01001688.1-marine-metagenome-genome-assembly--contig:-NODE-1688-length-11699-cov-7.093702_pt1 | contig 11699 bp, 23 predicted proteins | sample MGYA00237884_ERZ534233 | MGnify/ENA primary metagenome ERZ534233 (study PRJEB26412, sample SAMN06343840) | marine metagenome | isolation source: estuarine water | place: USA: Columbia River Estuary... | reverse complement strand
GAGATGTGTATAAGAGACAGTAACAGAACAACAAAAAAGAACAATTATGAATAAAAGTGATTGGAAAGAAGGTGGTAATAAACTTACCAAAACATTTTATTTTAAAGATTATAAAGAAGTTATGCCATTTGTTAATTCGGTAATGAAAATTGCTGATAAACAAAATCATCATCCTGATATGACCGTTCACTATGATAATGTGAAATTATCTATTACTGACCACGATAAAGGTGGTGTGTCTGAAAAATGTCATAAATTTATTAATGCTGTTGATAAATTATAATCATTGATGAAATATCTTATCACAGAAAATAGATTGGAAAGTTTTATAGCTTCCGAATTTGATAAGGACCTTACTCCTGTGGGTGGATGGTGGTCCCATTCAAAAATTAAAAAGGAATTGAGGGGTTTTAATGATTGGATGCGAATCTATTATGATAAAGATTTTTATACTGATTTTGCGGATAATGATTCCACCAAGTATATGGACTATTCAAAAAAAGATAAAATTGTTGAACTTGAAGACCAATTGTATTACAAGTATGAAAGTATGTTTGAGGACTTGTGGAAACCAGTATTTCTTAAATGGTTCAATCAACATTCGGGTCTTCCCATAGACCGTGTTCAATACGGATATTACTAATGAAATATATTATAACTGAAAATAGATTGAATGACCTCATAATTTCCATGTTTGATGCGGACCTAACTCCTTATGAAGGGTGGAAATCACCAAGATATTATAAAGAATTTTTGAGAGGTAAAAAGTCACCAAAAGAAAGTAAAAAATATACGGGTGGTCAAAAATATTATTTTTTTTATGATAAAAATAATAGTAGTAACGAGGATACTAATACTGTTATGGATTATAATAAGGAATATGAAGACGTTGAATTACCTGATGAATTATATGGAAAATATAATGGTCTGTTTAATGATTTGTGGGAACCATTGTTTCTTAACTGGTTTAATAAAAAAACAGGATTACCCGTAAAAAAAGTTATTCATAACGATATGGATGAAATTTATTACTCAAGATAATTAATTAACCCACCCCATAAAGGTGGTTTTTTTTTTCATACATTCATAATATTTATTAATAAACAAAATCAAAATGGCAATTAAAAAAGTAAAATTAACTGAAGCCGATTTAAATCGTATAGTTAAAAAAGTAATAGAAGAACAAGTATCAGGTAATGATAGAATTTCTAATTTGGCTGCAATGATGAAATCAATTCAAACAAAACAAGTACCACAACAGGTTATTGTTAATCCGAGTTCAAAGCTAAATGGTATGCAGTGGAAGGATTATGTTACAAAGTTTAAAATCACACCTCAAGAAATTGCTGCAGCACAGAAATTAAATGTACAAGGTGGAGATAATCAACCAACAGGTGCGACTGGTGGAAGTGGAAAACTAGTTTCAAAACCAGCAAGACCCTCACAACCACAAGCTCAAATGACACCTCCACCTCAACGAGGACAAGCAATCAAGGGTCTTTCGGCAGTCAGGTAAAAGATAATCAAGGTAACAGAGAAAAGTTTTGAGGTCAAGCAAAAAGAGTATAATCTTAATTTAAATTAATTTATAATATTAAACCCATCCCATATAAGTTTGTACCACAACTCCAAGAGTCATAGTATTTATTGTAGATGAAATACATTATAACTGAAAATCAACTTGAATTTATTGTTGAGAACGATAAATTGGATACATTGGTTTCCAAATATCTAAATTTTCAAGATTGGTGGACTTGGGATATTGGTAACGGTGAATTTAATGTTGCTGACGGTGAATATGGGAAAGACATATTTAGATTTAGAATTCAAAATTCATCTACAGTTCCTGACCATGAATTTAATGTGATATATATTGAAGATGATTTGGTAACAAAAATCATTACCTTGTTTGGGTTAAATAATGAGATTATAATTGGGTCAATCATAAATTGGTTCAATCAAAAATATAATAAGAATTTAAATATCAATGATTTCGAGTGGATGGAACATGATGATAGATTTGATATTGATGATGAAGATTATGAATAGTTATTATCAGTAAGACAAAATAAATCTTTGGATATGATTGATGGTTGTGCGACAGATAAATTTAATTTGGATCTTGATAAGATTTATTTATGTCCAAAGAAAAATTCATAATTATTAGATATTTATAATAAAAAATATTATGGCAACATTAAATTTTACGGTGGCATATTTTGCAACATTATCTGGTGTTGATGGATTGGAACCATCATTAACAATATATGCTGAAGATTTGGGATTATGTTCCACTTGTGTCCAAAATACAGAATCATGTTTTGCTTGTTTGCAAACAAGTCAACAAGTTTTTAACGACGGTGGATTAACTTCTCCTGTTGCTGATGGATATTATTTGTTGGTATATGCAAATAGTCTTAAAGCAATATGGCACATTGAAGGCGGGTATCCACAAGAAGCAAGTTTTTATAATTAAAACTTATTAAGTTTATTAATTAACCCCATCCCAAAAGGTGGGGTTTTTTATTTCCATTTATATTTATATTTATGAGATACGTAATTACGAAAGACCAATTCCATAAGATTGTTTATAATATTTTGGATGAAATGTTGGAGGGAGGTGGCGTTAAAAGGGAAGAAAATCCATATTCTAATGGTGCGTACAGAATTCATATGTATAATAGTGATGACGAGGAGATTATAGTATATTTTTATTTTCCACCCGGTGAAGATGATGACGGTAACCCACACAATGGTATTGGTAGTATTCATGTTAATTGGGCGATAGACGAAAAAATAACAAAAATATTTTCCTTGAGACAAAGTAAAGTTTTGGATATAATTGCCGATTGGGTTACAGATAAATTTGGTGTAGATGTTGATGAAGTAGATGTTCACCCTAAAAAACCATCATCAGGATATTAATGAACTACGAAATAACACAAGATAAACTAAATGATTTGGGTGCCCGTGTCCTGGATGACATTTACGGACCTTTGCATACCGAAAGAGACAACAATCGTTATTTTGATGATAACGGTAAGGGAAGAATTCATATTAGAAGAAACACCCCTTATATCCTCTTTAAAGACTACCAGAAAATGGCATTAGCAATTGACGTGAATAATTCGGTGTGGGGACACATAATTCAATATTGGTTGAATGATAGATACGGTAGAAATATTTTTGATGAATTTGCTTGGTTGAGCTATGATATTTAACATTATTTTCTTATAATTGGTTTTATGAAATATAGAACAAGGAAATTAATTAAGCCAGCTGACTTAAATTCGAGAGGGACATTATTTGGTGGTTCATTACTTAAATGGATAGATGAAGAAGCTGCAATATTTGCAATATGCCAATTGGGTAGTCCCAATATCGTTACCAAAGCAATGTCAGAAATAAATTTTGTTCAAACCGCAAGGGTTGGAGACATTATTGAATTCGGAATGGATTTTGTTAAATATGGAACAACATCTGTTACAATTTGTTGTGATGTTAGAAATAAAAATACAAAACAATCCATCATTAAAGTTGATAAAATTGTTTTTGTTTTATTGGATGGAAATGGAAAACCATATCCACACGGGAAATCCAAACAATAAAATTTTATTTAAACCCCACTTAATTTAAATTGGGGTTTTTTATTTCATATAATTAAACTATATTTGAATATGAGAAAAATAATAAAATTAACTGACGCTCAAGTATCTGAGTTATCAAAGACTAAACAAACTGGAATGGGATTTCATACTGTGAGTGTGAAATTAAAAAATGGGGAGTCTTTAACAAAGAAAACCGTATTGAACGGTAGGTTTTTGGTTATTGAGGAGGAAGATATTATTAATTCTGCAGATATTAGAGGTATTAAAGTTATAAAATAGTTTCTTATTGTTTAATTTTTAATGTGATATTTATTATTAAATAATAATTATGAAAAATACAGAAAACATTGGACTTTGGTATTGGGTCTATAATCAAGTCATTCCACCCGCAGTCGAAGGGATTAATTTAAAAATTCAATATAACGGATTTGCTGACATTAAAAAAGCATTATCTCAGGATTTCCCTGAGCAATCAGATTTCGATTCATTATCGGGAGATAAATATCTTGAAATTGGTGGAGGTCCATCAGATTATTTTCCTGGGTGTTCTACATTCACAAGTGCCGTTTTACAACAAAACACCGCAGACATTTTAAGTGGTGTGTTAAGTGGTTATGATGGGATTGCCTTTGATATTGAACTTGGTGATTCAGGATTGGAACAAGACTTTCAAGATTGTTTTAACGCCGCAAAGAAAATGGGTTTAAAGGTAATTGTTTCAGTTAGTTTCTCATCTCCATACGCTGTGGATGATTCAGAAACATTAATGGAATCGTTTTTAAATTCAACAAACATTGACTTTCTTTCCCCACAACTTTATCAGAGTGGAGATGAGGGATATCCTGTATTTACTGCAGGAGCTACTCCTTGGTCTTCTTGGGCTAAAACAACAATTCCAATTATTCCATCAATTGCTTATGCGGCATATTATCCAGCGGTACAGAAATGGTTTAGTGGTATTTGTGAAACGCCATTAGCAGGATTTATTCAGTGGAAAAATAAAGTGGAACCGCCACCAGGACCTACACCAACACCATCAGATTTTAAGGCGGTGGTAACAATTGTGAATAATACGGATTGGGATTGTAATATCGATAATATTTCGACTTCAGGAACGGCTAAAGCTGGAGGTTCTACATATAAATGGATAACAACTGTTGCCAATACAACAACATTACAGTTTATGGGAGACGGTACATACCAGATGTCTGGTAGTTTAGATTTTGGACCAACGTCAGGAATTGGAATAGACAGAGGGGACTTAACCAATGATGGAACAATACAATGTACTACCATCGTTACGGGATTGACAAATACAACTCCAACAACTAGAACTTGGGTACAAACAGAAAACGGGCCAGCAGGAACAGAGCCAGGACCAAATTATACTTGGTGTAAATGGAATGAGTTTCAAGATGGAGGAACGATTGTAATGACGTTTGATAAAATATAATTATTTTAACATAAAAAAAAATAAAACCCTCACCCATTATAGGTGGGGGTTTTAAATTTATGGTATATTTATAATTAACTTATAAAATAAAAAATGAATCAACACATGATGGAGATATTTGGGAGTGTATTAGTAGCATTGATAACAGCTTTACTTGGGCCAATCGCTTTAATTTGGATTAAGAAAAAATTGTCAAAACCAAAAGACGAATTAAAAATAGAACTTAATGAGAATGAAAAAATAAATGCGGAGATGGAAGAGATGCTTGATTATTTAGAATGTGATAGAGTATGGGTTACACAAATACATAATGGCGGTCATTTCTTACATTCAAACAAATCCATGCAGAAATTTTCTGTTGTCTATGAAGTAGACGCTCCTGGGGTTTCTCCTGTATCGAAAATATTCACCAATATTCCAATATCATTATATTCAAAATTTTTTATCGAGATAATGGAAGTTAAGTTTATTGGAATTTGGAATTATGATGATCCAACTGTTGCAACTTATGGATTAAAGACTGGAGCCGAAGCGACTGGAGCCAAAGCATCTTATATATCAGGATTATATGATTTCGGAACAGGTAAACTTATGGGATGTATTGGAATTGATTTTATGGAACCGAAACATATTGATGAAGATAAATCAGATTATTTCAGAGTAAAATCTGAAAGATTGGCAGGTTATTTGTCAAATTATAACAAATTTTAAGTGAAAGAACTCATCCGTAAGATATTAAGAGAAGGAATGCAGATTAGTGCGGATGCTCCTGATTGGGTTGAAAAATTTCACGCTCTTCCAACAGAAGGAAGAATTGAATTTATTGAAAAATATAAAAAACGTATTGAAAAACTATTGCCAAGAATTGTTGAATTTTTTGAACAAAAATTTGGTGATTACGTAGATAGAATTGAAGTAGAAGAAAAACGTACCCATTATGGTTCTGAAAATCATTCAACAAAAAAACCTGTATTAAAATTTTATTTTAATGATGTTGATGATAATGTTGCAGAAACAAATTATGATTTAATGAAAAAAGTTAGAAACGACTTAAAAAATTTCTTCAATATTGATTTAGAGTATTATGGAGTTCCGTTGGATTTGGAGTTTTATATAAAGACTTGGCAAAGGATGTAATTATGATAAAAATTATTTTTTTATTTTAATATTTTTCAACTATCTTTGTAATATGGAAAAGAAAATAACAATTGAGAAGGAAGTTTATTTGATTACTGACGAACAAGAAATTCATATTGACGAAGAATTAGTGTTTGAAATTGAAACTGATAAAAGTGGTCCCACCTACTGTATTGGTATGTTTGACGATTTATTGGGATCACCAATTAAAAAAGTATGGAAAATACTTGATTATGTCCATAAAGAGTATGAACTTGGTGGATCTGAATAAACTTCTTGAAACCTACTAATAATAAGTGGGTTTTTTATTATTGATTTGACATAATAAAAACTTTATCTTATTATTTCTTATAAAATATAAAATAATGAGCAAAGTTAAAATTTCTACACACAGAGGTGATATGATTTGTGAACTCTATGATAATGAGACACCAATCACCGTTAACAATTTTTTAAAATTAACCAAACAAAAATTCTATGATGGATTAAATTTCCATAGAGTGATTCCTGATTTTATGATTCAGGGAGGATGTCCAAATAAAAATGGAGGTGGTGGACCTGGATATACAATTCCTTGTGAAGTAAGCGCTTCAAAACAATTCCATGATAGAGGAGTATTATCTATGGCACATGCTGGCCGTAACACAGGTGGTTCACAATTCTTTATTTGTTATAACAGAAAGAATACACAACACTTGGATGGTAACCATACTTGTTTTGGAAGAGTGATTGATGGAGATAGAGTGATTGATGCAATCAGAGGTGGAGATGATATTATTTCAATATCAATTCTTCCTGATGTTGAGGAAAAGATAGAACCTAATGTTACTGTAACCGAATAGAATAATAAAATCCCTCTTATCGAGGGATTTTTTATTTGATTTTCTTACTATTTATTAATATGAAGAAACAAAAAGTAATAGTTCTTACTGAACAAGATTTATATGGTATCATAGATAAGATATTAAGTGCTACGGGACTTTCATCAAAAGATATTTTTGGAGGAGGTGTTAAAGAAAAATCATCATCAACACAAACTGGTGTAGGTAAAATTGGTGATTTAGATTTAAACACTACTGAAGGTTATAATGCATACAAAGATATTTGTCAAAAATTTATTGATGGAAGATCATCAAACCTTTTACGTATTACAGGTTCAATGTTAGCCAATTCTGCAAAAAAAGCTTATAATAATAATAAGTCTTATGTTCCACCAGAATTAGCCTTAGCCCAATTGGCTGCAGAAGGAGGATTTTCTTCAGATCCTAAATCAAGACCAATCAGAACAAAAAATCCATTTAATGTTGGAAATGTAGATAGTGGAAGTAATATTCAACATAGTAGTGTTCAGAGTGGAATTGATGCTTATTATAGTTTAATTGCAAGAAATTATTTAACTGGTGGTAAAAGTGTTGATGATTTAATTAATAATTTTGTAAATAAGAATGGACAAAGATATGCCTCAGGAAAAAAATATGAGGATTCGGTTAAAAGTATTGCAAATAAAGTGCAGCAAATATCCCAACCGATTTATGCTTCAATAAATAAAAAAATGGGAATGGACATCGCATAGTCAATTACCTGATATTTATAAATAAAAACTAATGAAAAAAGTAATAAGAGTTAGTGAATCAAATTTGGTTAAATTGATTCAAAGAGTACTTGTTGAAGAAAAACATGTCAACCCAAAAAAATTGAATGAACAGAATGACCTTGGATACGATATTGCCACAATCATGGGAGAATTAAACCGAACTAATTCTGATGAACAAAAAATTGTTGATATTGTTAAAAATTATACGGATAAAGCTAGTTTCAAACAATTTGTGGACCAGTACAAAACAAAATCAGGAAAAGATTTTGGGGTAGACATTTACAGTGCAATCCAAAGTAATGATGTGGATGAGTTGAACGATTTAAAAGCCCATTTGAAACCTATGGGTATTACCGTAACTAACAAATATGACCAAAAAAACAGAATCGGATCCTATGTGTTTGATGGTTTAGATACTCCAGCACCTGCGGCAGCAGGAAATACAAGAGAAAAACAACTTCTTGCGATGTATAAATCTGTTGGTAAAGATGGTGTTATACATGCTCCTGGATCAGTAAATGATAATATGAAATGGAGTGATTATGTTAGAGTATTTCAAGTAACCCAAGATGAACTTAATAAATTAAAAACTCTTGATACGCTTACATCAAACAGAGAAAAACAACTTCTTGCGATGTATAAATCAGTTAAGAATGGTATTATTGTTAATCCTTCATCGGTAGAGAACGGAACAAAATGGACCGATTTTCTTACTACATATCAAGTAACCCAAGATGAACTTAATAAAGTAATAAAATCAGGAATGACTAATGTGGATAATAAACCAAAAGTAAATACTAAACCAAAAGTAAATACTAAACCTAAAGTTGTTAGAAATTATACTACAATGCTTGCAGAAATTTAAATTAAAAAAAATATTTAATAATGAACAAAAAAATTATAATTGAAGACATAACTAGAATGAAAAATCTATTTGTGTATAAACCAGGAAAGGTTATCTCTGAGCAGATAACAACAACGCCTGAACAACAAGCTATTATAGATAAAGGAAAAAAATACGCCGCAACAACACCTGTAACACCGGCAGCACCTGTAGTACCGGCAGCAACAACACCAAGAAATAATCCTATGGCAAATACACCTATTGGTTTAATTCAAACTAAATTAGTCAACGACTATAAATTAAACATAGGAACATCAGGAGTAAATAAAGATGGTGTGGATGGTAAGTGGGGAAACTTAACACAAACTGCATTTAATCAAGCGAAAGCCATTAAGAAAAAATCTACACCCGCAGTAGCACCTGCAGCGGATTCTGTAGTCACTTCATCAGCAGCAAATAAACCCCTTCCACCTATTAATTATAAGAGCAACATAACGGCTGACCAACAAGCTAATATAGATAGAATAGGAAAAAATTACCAACCAACTAAATAAAAAAAACAGTAGAACTCGTGCAAAGATATGGTAAAAAATAAAATATAATTAATATTGAAAAACCCACCCCACTAATAGGTGGGTTTTTTATTTTCACTAGTATTTATTGTTAATGAAAAAAAGATTAATTCTTACGGAATCTGAACTTGTTAAGGTAATTAATAGGATTGTTGAGTCATATAATGATGAGATATACGATGAAGAGGATTATGTTGAGGCGTTCTTACAATATTTCAGACCTTGGGTTAGAAAGAATCATGGTGACGAAGTTGGTGAATCCCCTTTATCTTATCTAATAAAAAAACACATTTCAGAATTCGCAAAGGATATTGGATTAGATGACGACAGTACTGAGGCATGGAGAAGTAACATCTCAAATGCCTCAAGGGTAGGAAACAGAATTGTAAGTCAAGGTAAACACAAATTGCCATCACTTCGTTCCCAAGAAAAATTTACTGACAGATTTAAAAAACCATTAGAATTTTTTCTGAATGAATTGAATATACCTGATTATATCAAACTCAATTTTTTTGAAGATAATCCATATAATGTTCGAGTTGAAGTTATCGTTGATTGGTTAGGACTAATAAAATCAAAAGAAGAAAAGGCACCCAATCTTAATTCAATTAAAACCGAGTTAGAAAAAAGGATTAAAAATTTTTTAGGTGTTGATTTTGGAAATCCAACTCATGGACAACTTAGACTTAATTTTGGTTCTCCTGAATATGTCGGTATTGACGAATGGATTAAAAAAGATTTTAATAAAGAAATTAAGAAAAAGATTAAAGCATTACCAAACGCCACGAGAATAATACATGCCATTAAATTTGTAGAAAATGGAAGTTCAAATATTGGAGGAGAACTTCAGTTTTCAATCAAAAGTTATACTGGTAAACATGATTTAATTAAACGTATAAAAGATATGCTACAGAGTATGGGATATAATACTAATATTTTAAAACTATAACATTGAGATGGACCAAGACCAAGTAGAAATATCGTTAAATAAATTATTACCTAATGTGCTTCCTGAACATGTGACCGATATTGCGTTTGATGTTCGTCACACCGCACCGAATCAGTTTACATTATATGCTCTTTTTGCTGTTTCTGATGATTATTGGGACAGGTTGGACCACATAAATAGGGCCGCCCTTCTTAATGATACAAAAGTGAAACTTAAACATAAGGCAAAAAGTTACACCGACATAAATATTGTTTTTGATAAAGATAACACGAGGATGATAAAACAAAGCGATTTTCAAAGATAGTATGAAATACATAATAACGGAACAACAAATCGAAAGATTAGAACAAACCATATGGGATTATATTGATGGCCATTTAACTCCGTATGAAGGGTGGGAATCACCTAAAAGTTATGGAATGGATGTTGAAGATATTGGAGAAATTTTCTTTTTTTTGGTAGAAAGTAATGGTAATGGTGAAGATGAACATATGTGGTATTCTGATTGTGATGCACCGTTAGTAACAAATGGTTGTCCTGTAATTGCACTTCCTTCCGCTAAATACGAAGCTCTTGATGCTTTTTTTGGTGATATGTGGAAACCAATATTTTTGGAATGGTTTAAATCTCACACTAAATTACCTATTGTAAAAGTTGATTCACAAGGATTTTAATATTTATAATTAATGAAAATTATCATAACAGAACAACAAGCCAACGAATTACTAACATCAATGTTAGAAGATATGTTCAAAGGATATGAGATTAAATATGAAGGAGACCTAAGAAACATTTATGTAAATAATAGACTTATGGCTCAATTGGGACCAACAAGGGGTATTGTCTCATTAGATGCATTTAATGAGTTGAAAGATAATTTATTTTTTTCTAAAAGAATTTCAACAAAGGTTGGTTTTGAATTATCAACGGCTATTTCATAGAACACCTTCTTTGAATACCCAACATAACTAACTTCGATATTATACAAACCCGGAGTCAGCTTACTAAACTCAAACTTACCATCCAAATCTGCCTTGATACGATTGGTCGTATTTTGCAGTATCACAGAGGCTAACGGAATTCCTTCATTGTTAATCGCGTCTTTAACACGACCACGAATGATGCCGTTTTTGTTTTGTGCAAATGATTGAAGAGAGGATAAGCAGACAAGTAGTAGAATAAATCGGTGCATACATCAAATTTTTTGTAAATGTAATCTGCAATGATGAGCAGTCATTCAAAATTAGATGATAGGTTATCGACAAAAATTAAACCAATTCTTGGTGACTCACATAATACGTTTGCATGGTATCAAAAACCTTCTGCTTGAGCCTATCAGTATCACTTGAGATGAGTCCCTCCGTACTAATTGCTGGTAAAAAATGTAATTGTATTTTATGAGGCCATGCCCACATCGGTTTGTTTGCATCAAGGATCGATTTTGTTCCGAATATGACACCGCAAATGATTGGTTTTTGTGCCTGAATAGCCACCTTGAAAGCACCGTCATAGAAACGTGCGAGAGGCTGATTGGTCTTGTTT
>ENA-OSIY01001686-OSIY01001686.1-marine-metagenome-genome-assembly--contig:-NODE-1686-length-11726-cov-4.658426_pt1 | contig 11726 bp, 9 predicted proteins | sample MGYA00237884_ERZ534233 | MGnify/ENA primary metagenome ERZ534233 (study PRJEB26412, sample SAMN06343840) | marine metagenome | isolation source: estuarine water | place: USA: Columbia River Estuary... | reverse complement strand
TATAAAACCAGAAAAAATCAAAAACAAATAAAAGCAATATTTTCAGTAGTTAACTCTCCTTGTCTTACTTGCAATCGTTTAGATGATGAAGTTAGAAACGAAAGATATGAAGCAGCGAAAGAAGAAGCTACAAACCCAGACGCAGAAAGACAAGTAGAAGAATTGTCTCAAAGAGCAATACTTGATAATTTTGAAACTGAAAATGATCTTTTATACTCTGATGAATTTGATCCAAAGCTTAGAGTGCAAGTTAAAGAAAAAAGCTCAAAAAGATACAAATTTCAAGAGTTAGTGTTAGTGCTTGGTAGACGTTCAGGAAAATCATTCTTAGTGTCTGCTATGGCACTTTATGAGCTATATAGGCTAATTTCAATGGGCCATCCACAAGCAAGATATGGATTGATGGAATTTGATGAAATAGTTCTTTTAAATGTGGCTCGTAATGAAGAACAGGCAAAAAAAGCTATCTTCTCTAAAATCAAACAAACAGTTTTAGCTTCTCCATTCTTTCAGCCATATATTGGAAAAGATACTGAGCTTGAAATGAGATTCTATACTGAAAATGATGTTAAAGAAAATGAAAGAAGATCTGCAAGAAGCTTAAATCCTTTTGCAGGATCATTGGTTTTAAGATGTGGTTCAAGTAATGCTTCAGGTCTTGTTGGTCTTACTTGCTGGTGTATTATCATGGACGAAGTTGCAGCTATGGCAGGTGATAATCCTGACTCTGGTGTTGACTATGCTCTTTACGATGATCTAAAACCTTCTTTAGCTACATTTGGTAAAGATGGAAAAATGATGATGCTTTCCAACCCCAAAGGACCTCTTGGACTGCTTTATGATTTGCATGAAAATAGATTGGAAGACCCAGCAACTCTTGTTATGAGATTGCCAACTTGGTTAACTAATCCAAATATTGATAAAGCTTGGCTGGATGATCAAAAAAAGAAAAACCCAGTTGAATTTACAATGCAATATGGTGCAGAATTTGGAGCTGCATCTTCAGATCCAATGTTTGACCAAGATTCTATTAGAAGAATGTTTACATCTATGAGAATGGTACCAAGATTGGAATTTGCACAACCCCATGTTGATTATTATTGTCATTTAGACCCAGCAAGAACTTCAGATTATTATGCATTATCTATTGCGCACACCGAAGAAATGCATGGAACAATTGGACCTGATTTCAAGCCATTAAAAAGAGTAGTTGTTGATCACATTCATTTTTGGAATCCTCAAACAAAAAATCAACCAATTTCTGAAAGGGAAGTTGAAAATTATGTAATTGATTTACATAGAAGATTTAGATTTAAGCAAGTTAGCATTGATCAATGGAATTCGCAATCTTCTGTCATTACCCTTCAAAGTAGAGGAGTACCAATCATTGAAAGGCAATTCAACAAAGAATACAAAGAAAAAATTTACACAGAACTTACTCAACTTATAAGAGAAGATAGAATTGACATTTATGATCTTTCAAGTGGTGCTTATTTAGATGCGCATGACAACAAGCATAATTTAAATGAAGTAGAAGAAGCTAAAATTCAATTTTTATTTCTACAAAAGAAATGGAAAGGGAAAAGATATTATATAGAGGCTTTGTCTGGATATAAAGATGATATTTGTGATGCGGTGGCTGCAGTATGTTACGAAGCTTTAACAAACAGAATTATTACAAGATCTCCAAGAAATCGAATGGTGAGTTTCGGTGGCAGGTACAGATAGAGATAATTTTATAATAAACAAATATGTCTTCAAAGAATATTAAAACAGCACAATTTGGTGGAGTAGGTGGAGGCGGTAATGGATCTCCCTTCTCACCAGGAAAAAGCCCAATTGGATCAGGTGGAAAAAATCCAGGTGGTTATGAAGTTAATTCTGACTGGGATGAAAATTTAACACTTGAAAAAATGTTAGCCAAAACCCATGAAGACATGGATGTTTCTGACAGAAATATGGAATCACGGCTGACACCACAGCATAAGTTTTTTGAAGAAAATAAAGCTTACGTATTAACTCCTCAAGAAAGACTTAAAGAAAAGTTTAGAGCAGAACTACATGCTTACAAAAAATCTTTAGAAGAGCATGCTGATAGTTTGCATAAAAATTCTGTTAAGTATATTCAAGAACATTTTAAGCTTTCTGATGATGATTTGCAAACAATGGAACAAAGATTGCATAAAAGAAGACATTTTGATGATTCCAAAAAAAGACAATTTAAATATGAAGATCAAGTTCCAGATCAAATTAAACCAGAAAGATCCCATCCAGTACTTTCAGACACACAAATAAATCGTATTGCTACCATCGTCATGAGAGATAAATTGACTCAAGAAAATGATGAAGATGTAGAACAAAGAAATATTTTTGATATAAAGAGATTTGAATACGCTCCAATAGGAAGAACACCTATTCTTACTCATGGTGATGAACTTCAACAATATTTTGAAGATATGCTGCATGAGTACACACCTGAATCAAATGGCGCTATGGAAGTTGGAGATCTTGTAACAGATGAAACAAACCCTGATTATGAGCCAAATTTTCATCCAAGAAATGAAATAGCTAATGAATTTGATGATGATATGAAAGATATCAATGTGTTTCAAACCTTAGAAGATAATTTACACAATAAGAAAATGCCTGACAATCAATTTGACAGAAACAACATGTCATCTGATAAAGAAAAATATGGCAATGAAGACATGGGCGTTGAAACTGTTTATGAAGGTTCCGCTTGGTTTGGATCTCACACACCCGCATCTTTTGGATAATATGTAAAATAATCATATGAAATATGATTATTTAGTTATTGGCGCTGGCTTATTTGGATCTATTTTTGCACATGAAGCTAACAAATTAGGCAAAAGTGTATTAGTAATAGAAAAAAGAAATCATATTGGTGGAAATTGTTACACCAAAGAATATGAAGATTATCATATACACACATATGGTCCACATATTTTCCATACTTCTCAGAAATATATTTGGGATTATATAAATCAATTTACAGATTTCAATAATTATTCGCATAGAGTAAAGTCTAATTACCAAGGGAAATTCTACTCTATGCCTATTAACCTAATGACTTTACATCAAGTATGGCCTGAAGTTATTACCCCAGAAGATGCAAAAAAGAAAATAGAATCAGAAATTATCCCTTGTGAAAATCCAAAAAACTTAGAAGAACATATCCTAAGTATGGTTGGTCCCACTTTGTATCAATATTTTATTCATGGATATACAAAGAAACAATGGGGAACAGATCCCAAAAATCTTCCAGCTTCTATTATAAAAAGATTACCAATTAGATACAACTTTAATGATAGATGGTTTCATGACCATGATATTTATGAGGGTATTCCTGTTCAAGGATACACTCCTATTTTTTACAAGCTCTTAGATGGTATAGAAACATTCACTAATATTGATTATTTTGCTGATAGATCATATTGGGATTCAAAAGCTCATAAAGTTGTTTTTTCAGGACAAATTCAACAATATTTTGATTATATGTTTGGTGATTTACAATACAGAACATTAGAATTTCACAATTACGAAATACCTAATTCTGATTTTCAGGGATGTTCAATTGTTAATTATCCTGATCCTGAAACAAGATGGACAAGAATAACTCAACATAAACATTTTGCTAATTCAAAATCAACCAATGATTTCGTAACATATGAATATTCCAAAGACTATGACAAAAATAATTCAGATCATATTCCTTATTACCCTGTGAACACTACAATAAATAATGAAATTTATAGTAAGTACAAAGAATATTTGGAAACCAATCATTCAAATATTATTGTTGGAGGAAGATTAGGCAATTACAGATATTACGATATGGATATGACAATAGGTAACGCATTAGCCACAGTAAAGAAAGAATTTGCAGGAAAGTAATATCAGTAATACAAAAAACATATTATGTCTGTCTCTTCAATGAACCTAAAAACAAAAAGAAGACAAATATTTTAATGGAACCAAACAATGCCACAAAAAATATCATCAGAAATTAAAAATCTAATAAAAAAAGCAAAAATTTTAGATTCATTAGGGAAGTTCAAAGAGTCAGACAATATTTTTGTAAAGTTATCCCAATATTACGTAGAACAATCAGTCACCAAAGTACCATCTGTTCAATATTTTGAAATGGATGATATTGCTGATGAGTACGAAGAAAATGAAAAAAACTATCGTACCAAAAAACCTAATCTTAGAGTGCCAGAATATTTTGACTTAGGTGTTGGTGAAGATGAAGAAAACTTAGAAGGTAAGCTAAACGGTCCTGATAGTGTACCTGGTCCTGCTTATATTGACCCAGGTAATCTTGCTTCAAGTCCATCTATGGCTGGAGATGTTGATTGTTTTACTTGGGAAGAGACTTACGAAAAGAATGTTGATGAAGGCAATGGATGGAAAAACAGAATTCCATTGAGATAGGAGAAAATTATGCCAATTCCAATTAAACCAGTTCATTCATTAGATTTGCATGCTGAGATATTTGATTCACCCTCAATGGAAGGTTTAGGTTTATCAGACATTCAAGTTCAACTTTTAGGAATGAATTCTGCACCTAAAAAAGAAGCTTCTGTTAAGTTAAGTGAAAGATATATTTCATTGCTTACTGATATTGATAAAAATATCAATGAAGTTGTTACTGCTGCAAATGCTGCTGTGAATAATAAAGATGGCAAAGTTTGTACAGTTCCAAACGAAATTTCAGACAATGAGCTTTTGGCTCTTAAGACTGCAGGATTGATTAGTGGTTATGGTAGATCTGTATCTTTGACAGACAAAGCAAAATTAGCTTTGAGAGATTTTTATCTTAGCACTGACACAACAAACGAATTCAGAAAATCAAGAACAAAAGAAAAATTTGATTTAAATGAAGCAAGAACAGTCAAAGTTTCTAATACAAAATTTATACGTATTGCAACTTGACTGAACAAGTCTGACGAACTGGATGTTCGTTTTGTAGCTAAAAATGATCATACAAGGGCGAAAGGCTTAATGCATGCAAAGCCCTTGGAAGAACTTGAAGTGGCTTATTTTGTGTTTCCTACAGTAGATTGCCATTCATTTTGGAACAAAAATGTGGATTTTTCATTGACTTTAGCTTTTTTAGATAAAGATGATGAAATTGTTGATTTCAAAGATTTAGAAAAGCAAAGTCCTAAACTTGTTAGCCCAAATTCAAACAGAATTAAATTTGTTGTAGAAGCTAATAAAGGATTATTCGAAAAAATTGGAATTAAAATTGGGGATAAACTAATCCTCAAAAATAATAAACTTATAGTTGAAAAAAATCATAAAACAAAACCTTAAAGGAAATTGAGCCTTTTTTTTAGAAGGTTTTAATAAACCCCAACTATGTATTTAGGGTGCTGTTTGAAATCTTGAGGAGAAAAAATAATTATGGCTGATAGAATTTTCCCAAACAGATATCAAGAGGAACCTCTTGATTCTGACTTGGTCTACCAAGCAATTAACTGGGATAACTTTAACACCAAACTCGCAGAAGTTCAAAATGGTGTAAATGAAACAGAACTTCCAGCTGAGTTCAAAGAAGTTCTTGCAAAAAAGAAATCTGAAGACATGCCAGAAGAAGTTGAAGAAATGTTCAAAAAGAAGAACACAAGAGACGACGAAGATGCTGATGATCTTTCTGATGTCCCTGAGCAACTTCGTGAATTTGTAAAAAAGAAGCAAGATAAATCTAAGGGCAAGAAAGCTGAATCTGAATCTGTTGAAGAAGAAAAACCAGTTAAAACAGATGAAGCAAATGATAAAAAAGGCAAGAACATGAAGAAAGCAAATACTGTTGTTTTCAATCATCCTTCACAATTGTCCGCAGAAGCTGTTGAATCAGCTATCGCTGAAGGCGATCAAGAATTAGCAAATGCTATTCTTGCTGCAAGACATGAAAGAAGAGTCAGATTAGCTGGCAAGATCGAAACAAGAATGGCAGAAGAAACTGAAAGATCAGTTAAACTTGCACAAAGAAAAGCTTACAGAAAGAATTTAGTCAAGATGGCTGCTGAGAATACCAAGACTGTCAGAACAGCTACTAAGACTCAAGTTCAATCACAAGATGGATTTGTCAAAGTTTCTCAACTTGACAATTATTCCAAGAAAGCATTTGCTTCTAAGGCAATTGCGCAAGGTTTCCCAAAAGAATATGTTGATGCTATTTTAGGTGAATCCAAGCCAGTTGTTGACAATACTTCAGAAATTAGAAATGTTATGTCATCAAAATTAACTGATAACGTCAAGAAAGCAGCAGTTTCTTCAATGGTCAAAGTTGCAACCCTTACAGATGCTGATTACTCCAGATTAGTTGATTTCTGGAAGAATGAGCTTGGTTATGGCGATCAAGAGTGGATCGACGCACTCTTTACCAAAAAGTACGATAAGTAATTCCTCAAGATTAAAATCCCAGGAGATTTATTCTCCTGGGATAAAATTGTAGGAAATAAATATCCAGGGAAATAAAAATGAGTAAATTCAGAAGAGTACAAGAAACCGAAAACATACCAAATTTTATTACTAATAAATTTGTTGGTGCTTCTGTTGAAATTGAAGATGATCCATATGCTGAACTTAAGAAAAATTCAACAGAAAACAGAATCAAGATTTCTAAGCAACAAATTGGTATGACCAAGGAAGCTGCAAGTGTCAACAAGTCTTGGGAAAAGATCTCTGGTGCATCAATGTATGATGATCTTCGCCCACAATCATTTGAAGAAAGACTTGCAAATCTTGAAGTTGGATCTATCAGAAGATCTGACTATGCTTATGACAATGGTGATAATACCAGAACTACAACAAGTGGCCTTAAAGCATTTTCAAGTGAAGAATATATGAATGCTATGCTTTCAAGATCCGCTTCAATTTTCAATCCAGATATGATTTCAATAACTGAAGAATTTCTTAATAGCCAAGAAACAACTTCGAGCCAAGCAGTTTTAGAACAATCTACAAGAAGAGAAGCTAAAGCATCTAAACATCAAGCTTGGGAAGAAAAGAATTTAGGTTCTCTTAGACAATCAAAAGTTGTCAATTCAAGAGCTAATTCAATCTTAAGAACTTCTGCTGATTCAGAATTCAATTCACAATTTGGAATGATTGATCCAAAACAATTAGATCAAAGAGAAACAATGAGAGTTGCTAATCAAGAAAAGATCAGAGAACAAAGATTATCTATTAAGAAAAACTTCAATGAAGAAATTTTAAGAAATTCTCAACAAAGACCAAAGACATTGTCAGAAATTTATAACAGTATTAATTTAGATTTTGAAGATATAGATTAAGATGAAAAAACTGTCAAATATGCCAATCGGATCTAATCCAGCCACTGCGCCGCCAGAAGCACTTAATAATGAATTAAATGCAACTGAAACTGGAATGACTCCAAAAGAACTAAAAGAATTTTTAAACAAGCTTATTCGATATGGAACTAAGCCACCACAAGGACTTTTAGATGAATTGGCAAATTTGTCAACATCAGATCGCATTAAAAGCGACGAAATCAAAGATGCATTGAGAAAAATTGGTAATGCATATACTCATGGTGGAATTAAAACTAAAGATCCATTAAGTGGAGAAGAAGATCCATCAGGTCATACATTAGCTCAAAAATTGTTGGAAAAATTACCAACTACTCAGACTAATAATCAACATCAAAAAATCGCAGAGGGAACAAACGTGTACAACAACAGAATTGCACAAAATGTCAAAAAGAAAAAAAAGACAAGAGGAAATCCTTTTAGAGTTTTAATGGGTAAAGTTGGAAAATTGCTTGACCATGGTGTTGAAAAAAATGACATAGTTCGTTATCTTGCAAAATTAAAATACTGGAATAATGAAACTATTGAAAGAGCAGTAGATATTGTCAGAGATTACAATAAAAAGAAAAAGAAAGACACTGACAAATTCAAAGAAACATCAAAAGAAGCTTCATCTGAAACAAGGACTGTCGTAGCTGCCCTGGATTACGACAAACAACCTGATTTTAACAAAAGATCAACTGGTGAACTTATTTATAGAGCTTGTTTCTTATTAGATGTCTTAGAAACTGAAAAAGATACTGTCCAACCATTAGATAAACCTACTGTAGGCAAGAAAGAAGCTAAAGCAGAATTAGCTTCTGTCAAAAAAGCTCTTGTAGACAGAGGCTTAGATCAAGAAGAACTTTTACTTTTGGGTATAGGAAAATAAGATGAGCGATAAATATAAAATAAAAATACATTCTCATAATCCAGAAGTTGCAGAAAAATTAATTAATGGAACTGGTTTATTTCATATGCTCCACGACACAATCAATGGTCTTGGAAAACAATTAAATGAAAATAGATTTATGCCAGCAGATTCTCCATTTTTTGCACTTACTAAATCTGATTTTGATATAGATGACCCAATTGTTTCTAAGTTTTTTGACAATGGCGGTTTAGATAATGCCGTTAAGGTTATAAAACTCCAACCTTCAGAAGCTCACGGAAAGATGGTTGAGTGCTACAATAGCTTATATTCTTATAGAACAGCTTCTGTAGCTAACAATTTACGCAAAGCTTACAATTCTTTGCAAAATGCTATTGATTCCACTAACGATGCTGTAAGAATTGAAAGAATAGCAAATAAAATTGAACAAAGATCTTCTGGTTACTGGCAAATTGAAACTTTGAACGCAATTGATGAAAGTTTAAAATTAGCTAATACCTCTGAGTTTAAAACATTACGATATGCGAGAGAATTAGTCTTGTCTGGTGATAGAGACTTTTATGCAACAGCTTCAAAGTTAGTCAAGAGTATTTTTGCAGAAGCTTACCCAAAAGCTAATACAAGAGTAGCTTACACAACTTTGGGTACACAAGACAATGAACCATTTTTAATGTGTCCTAAGGGCATTTATCAAGGCAAACACACTGTGCCTATGGAAGTCAGTAAATGCAGAGAAAACTGTATAGACTCCAGAGTAAGCAAAGATGGCGTAGTTACATGTGCTTATCAAGATTGGTTAAATGCAGCTTTTGAACCACATGCAAAAGTTATGGCAAGATTAGATGTTCATAGAAATCCTGACAATGACTTAAACCCGATGGAAATTGCAGAAGGCGAAAGAGGCCACAAACTCAAGGATACAGATTTTGGCTATGAAGCAAGATTTGACAATTCTGACCGTGGAGCAAATAAACAAAGAAATAAGCAAAATCTTACCGAGTCAAGAGAAAAACAACTTGAAGATTTAAAGTCGAATTCTTATGGCCATACTCGTGAAGATGAACCAAGAAAAAGACCAAAGCAAGCTCAAACAAATTCTACAAAAGTTATTGAAGATCAATTGCCAAGAACACAACAAAAAGGTGATCATTTCTTAGAAGCTTTATTGAATAAATTAAACAGAAAAGAATCTGTCACTGATGAAGTTAGAGAAAATCAATTAGATGATAAATCTCTTTATAGCCGAAAAGGTGAGATGGAAGAATCTTATTCTTCTCAATTAGAAAGCAGAAAACAAGAAAATATTGATTATAAATCTGAATTAAATAAAGATAAAGATGAGCCTACTGATTCAATTGCTCATATGCTTAATAAAACTGCAAATACAAAAGATACAACTCTCAATGGAGAGCTTGAAGAGTCAAGAAGAAATATCAAGACTGATGATACCAAAGAAATGCAGTTAAAAGAAAAAAGAACTATCAATAAAGATGCTGATATTGATACGAATATTCAATCTCTTTTAGATGAAGATGATGATTATCATCAATTTTCTGATGAAGATTTAAAACACTTTGCTCATGAATTAGGGTTGGACAGTTACCTTGAGGATTCAAGAACTGACAACGATATAGAGTCCTAAAATGTGGTACAGAAAAGTGTTAGCAAGTTTACCAGGAATATCAAGTTCTACTGATAGTAATTCAAACAATCTTGATAAAGATATGCAAGGTTTAAATGCTTCAGTGGAACAGGTTTACCCTGAGCTTAAAAAAATGCTCGAAGAATTAAATTTTAATGAAAAAGAGTATGCAGCATTACCGGAGCATGCAAGAAAAAATATTTGGGACATTGTAGTCCACAAATATGACACAAATTTATATAACCCTATTAAAGATTCTGACACTCCTGGCCTTGATGCAACAGAAGCAAGAAGACATTCTCCTTATCACACTAATCCGGCATTTACTTCAATGGAAGAACAATTAGAAGCCACAAGACATCAAGGTGTTGACCGTGAACCAAATAATATGCTTCAGGCAGAAAAAGGTAGTGGCGGAATGACAATGCTCAATGGCAATGGTGTTCCACAGTATGCTTCTGGTAAAGGAGCAAGAATGTTTTACGACAATCTTCCTTCTAATCAGACATTGGTATAATATATGTTATGGCAACAAGAAACTCATTGGCATCAGCAATCAGAACATCAGCTTATTCTGTCACTGGTGAATCTATAAAAGGATCTGGATTTAATCAAGATCGAAACTATGCAAGCAGTAGAATAAACCCTGGTTTGGGACCAAGTGTTAGACAAGCACAGTCTATGAACACTGTCACTACTTCCCCAAACTTTTATTCCCCGTTCCTTACTCCTTCTTCATTTCAAATACCTAATGCACGAAGAGAAGTTTACCTTTGGGCAAACTGGTGGGTAAACAATGAACCTAAAGTTGCTGCAGCCATTAATTTCTACACAAACTTTCCTTTTTCTGGTTGGGAATTAGAATGTTCTTCAACTTATGTCAAAGATTATTTCGAAAAACTTGTTGAAAAATTAAACTTTCAAAAATGGCTTCCGCAAATTGCTCATACCTATTATCTTTTAGGTGATTCTTTTGTTCTTCTATCAATAGAATGTGAAAATTGTAATGGTAGTGGCTGGAACGAAAAGAAAAATGAAGACTGTACTCATGATGGTGCGTCTTGGAAATCTATTTCTGTCTTAAACCCTGATAGCGTATTGAAAACACCAGGAATGTTAGATCAAGAAGGCACTTATGTTTACAGACCAAGTGCAGAAGAAATTAGAGTTGTCAATGAAAGACAGCCAAAAGAAATTTATGATTCAATTCCTGACAGTGTAAAAAGAATGATCTTGAAGGGTGATCCAATTAAGCTAAACCCTTTGTCTATTCATCATTTCAAACACGGTTCAAATCCATGGGAAGATTATGGTACATCTTTGATTAGGCCATTGTTCCCAATTCTTACATACAAAGATAAGTTACGCCAAGCTCAGTTTATGATTGCTGACAGACTTATTCTTCCTATTAAGGTAGTCAAAATTGGTTCTGACACAAGACCCGCATCACAAGAAGATATTGATGGTGTGCAGGACGAACTTGCAGCGTTAGCATCTGATCCTAACTTGACTCTTGTAACTCACCACAATTTTGATCTTGAATGGTACGGAGCTAATAGTAAGTTCTATGTTGTAACCCCTGAATTTGAAGAAATCAACTCTGAACTTTTAGATGGTCTTATGCTATCAAAAGCTCTCTTGAATGGAGAAGGTCCTACTTATGGCAACGCTCAGGTAGGTCTTATGGCAATGGCTCAAAGATTAGAGACATTCAGAAGAGAAGTAGCTCACTGGATTGAACTCAAGATATTTAGACCAGTAGCAGAATGGAATGGATTTGTTGTTGAAGGTGAAAGAGGGCAAGAAGAAGTTATTTACCCAACAATTAAATTCAATGACTTGCAATTAAAAG
>ENA-OSIY01001684-OSIY01001684.1-marine-metagenome-genome-assembly--contig:-NODE-1684-length-11728-cov-8.355248_pt1 | contig 11728 bp, 16 predicted proteins | sample MGYA00237884_ERZ534233 | MGnify/ENA primary metagenome ERZ534233 (study PRJEB26412, sample SAMN06343840) | marine metagenome | isolation source: estuarine water | place: USA: Columbia River Estuary... | reverse complement strand
GAACCACTCATGTCCATTATTAACTTGAATAATGCGTCGTACCCAAATGGGAGAAAGAACATCGCTAACATTAGAGATGTATCTTTGTAGAAAATTATTCTTTTGTTTTTCTCTTTTAGAGATTTTATTTTGTTTATCACCATCGGGGTCCATGTATGTGGGGTTTATCAATTTATGGTTTTCTACCTTTTTTATAAATAGAGTAAAAACTAAATTAGTGCCAATCTTCAATAGTAGTTTGTGTCGTTTCTCTAACTTGTCTTAATATACCATCTCTCATTTGTGCAACGTTAGGGTCATAAGTTCCGTGAAACTCAACCCAAATCTTCTTAATGTTTTTTGGCCAACCGTTATCTAACATATATCTTAAAATTGGATATTCGGACCATTCAATGTCCATCTTTATGAAAACATTATCTTTGTCTTTAAACTGATTTACAAATTCCAAAAAATCAATACACTCAACTTCATGTTGACTAAAGTAATCTTGATAATTTTTAGAACCACCAGTTTCCATAATTAACGAACCTTGACTTGTTCCATCGTGACCGTATTGACCGAAGATTGTTTTACCATTTCTAGTCCACACCGCTTGTCTATGTACGGTTATATTAAAATTCTCACCGAATGTATTTTTTACACAACTTTCAGGATTCATTAACATGTTTGGTTCAAATGTGTGTATTTCCCATGTATCATCGATAGGTAATATGTTTCTTACGAAATCTTGTAACCCTTGACAATCATGACAACCTAAATCTAAAAAAACATTACTTTCATTTGGGTTAGGATTATTAAAAATAAAACGGTAATTTCTATAGTTGAAATCTTTTCCTTCCCAACCCTTTTCTGCGTGTGCCTTTTCGTAATGAACTCTATCATCTAAATTTAAACCATACTTTTCCCAATTGTTTAAAAAATATAACAGGAATTTAAATTTTTCTGTGTGATATTCCGGTCTTTGCTCATCCCAATTGTCTCCTCGGTAGTAATGAAACATACACCCGCCAATAATTTGACTTCTATATTCTTTCTTATATGGATGTTGAACTTGACCATTTTGGGTGAAAATATAATCAGTTTCAATGTCAATTGCTGCAGTATGTTTAATCCAATTAGGTTTTAAGTTAAATTGTTTTATAAAATCATCAGTCCTACCACCACAGTCTGTATATGTTTTCCAAGTATAATCTAAGGTAGACATGTCGACTTTATTTGATATCATACTGAATATTGGATGTAAGTATTCAATGGTTTCGTCTTGTCTTTGTTGATAGACTGCACCCACTTCACTATTTCCTAATAAATGATAAAATGTGAAATCTTTAAAAGGGAATACATCATTATCAATTATAACTGTTATGTCAACACTATTATCTTTTTTAGCGTAATTGTCTAATGCAAAGTTAATTGCGGTAAAATGAGAAACGTTTGCAATCTTATGGTCTCTAGGGGATGATATCATTTGTAAATTATAAATCTTACAAATTTCACTTATCTCCTTATCTATTGTATCATCTTTTGCATTATTAATAATGATTAATTCAAAATCATCTTTGCAATGTTTTTTTAGTTGTGCATATTGTAATGTTATAAATTCAGGTTTACTATATGCTACCGTATAAATTTTAACAATTTTATTTGTACCGACACTACACATCTTATAATATTCAAACCAACCACATTTTTTTAGTTCAAACAATTCTTTATTATTTACATAAAGAAAATCGTATACCTTTTCGTCACTACCAACAACACCCTCCCTTACCATATTGGCAATTTCGTTGTGTATTAAATTGTAATATGTATCAACCATATTTTTAGGTACAATCCATGCAGTTCCTTGAATTCTTCTGTTTTGTGACATGAAATATTGGGACTTATCACCATTAATCACTAAATTATCAGTATGACTGAAATGGATTATTTTGTCATTAAAATATTCAGTAGAAACAATTGGCCATTTTTTGTTTTCATAATTTGTTATGTTTTCTCTCATACCACCAGCATCCGCCCAAAAAAAGTAATCACTGTTGAACTTATTTTCGTCTTTTGTTTTTTTAACAAATTCGATTTTGTTAAAATTAATGATATTATATAAACAATAATTAACTTCCGCAGATGTGGCATACGTTACTTTACTTCTAAATTCAGGTGAAGACATCACACATGATAATCCAGAATGATATGTTTTGTAAAATTCCAAATCATGTAATGGTATTTTATGTATGACTGTTTTTTCTAAATTTGGGTCGTATTTTATCCTATGTTCTAAAATATAATCATGGTAGTAATCATCCACAAAAAAATATAAATTACAATCTAAACTTAATAAATTTTTAACCCAATTTTTATATGCGTCGTTTCCGATACCAAATCCCGAATGTTTCCATTTATCTCTACCAATATAATATAACGCGGAAACTACCGTTACTTCACTTATACGTTGTCCCATAACATTACTGCGTCTTTATGATGTATCAAAATATTTTCATTTTTAACTAATTTACTTTGTTCGTTATAAAATGAATGTAATGACATATTATGGTAATTTAATACCGTAGGTACATATCCTTCTCCGTAACCATAATAACCCTTCTCATGCTCTTCTAATAAAGTTTTAAGAGCCCTATTAGAAAGTCTGACTATCGGAAAGAATGAACCATATTTTTCTTTAACATACTCAGGTTGGTTATCACCGAAACCTGGATAATGTATCAACCAATTCCACTCTTTTCCATGAAATGAAAACATCGGTTTACACATAACCGGAACATTAGATGGGTTGACATTATCTAAATCACTAAATAAATAAGTGATAGCACAATCCGTAGTGTCTCCCTTATATGAATCTATAAATTCTTGTAATTGATTTTTTGGGAATGTTACATCATCATCAAAAAACCAATAATAATCATAGTTTGGATTTAATTTGTAGAAATATAACATTCTGAATTGTGGGTAGAACCATATTATACTTCTACCACCACCTAAATTCCACCAATGTTTATCACTGGCATTTTTATCAAAATTTAATGTTGTTCTAACATTTTGTTCGGTATAGTTTATTACGTTATCTTGAACAAAATCTAACGATACATTTGTTGGTAACGGACCTTTGTTGGTTACATCACATAAAATGTATTCATCGTTATTAAATTTTAAATTTTCCTTCCAATTTTTATAATATGCAGTTATGTGTGCGGTTGCACAGATTACAAGTGCTTCGTTCATATTTTTTATTTAGTTGCAAATAACACACCAACATGGTCACCGGCAAATGTAAAATTTCCGATTGTATGTAATGTGTATCCCCATTCTTTAAATTTATTTATAAATAAATCCCTTATTTCGTGACTATGAAATTCGATAGCCATTTCAGTTATGTTTGTTAATAAATTAACATCAACATCAAGTATTAAGGTTTCAAATCCCTCAATATCACTTTTAAGTGCGGTTATTGGATATTCTTTTAATATATCCTCAACATCTTTTGTTGTGTTAATACCTTTACAAATAAAACGATATCTATCATCGTCCTTAGTGTACTCATTATAAAAATTAATATCATCTTGGGACATATCAACACCGACCACATTAGTTGCACCTTGAGTACCGAACCAAATTGGACTAAACTGTATTGGGTCTTCAACACCAAACCATCTACCACATCCCAAATCTAAAACATACTTGTCTTTAAAATTAAAAGGTTGCCAATGATGTATAGAATTTTCAGATGTTATTCCGTATTTTTTAATTCCATTAACTTCAGAATATTTTGTTTTAAAAAATGAATCCCATTCTTTAATTCTATTGTATTGATGAACCATACAATATGGTTTACCGTCTTGTGTTACAATTTCATTACCGTTATGTATTGGTAATCCATACTTATAATTTCTTTGGAAACCCCAAGAAACGAATTGTTCTGTGGGTCCTGCTGTTGCACAATGAACAACAAATGGTTCAGATGTGTTTGTTATTTGTAGAATGTCTTTATATTTTTCAGTTCTTAAAATAACATTTACTGCACCTTGGTCAACACCTTCAGTTTCTTCAGACTTTGTTTCTATTATTAAGTTAAACACATCGGTCGATAAATTCTCAACCTCACCAACTTCACCCATGATAACACCCGCACAAAGAACATCCTCGTTTTTAACATTTTCGGTGTGATTATCAAAACATTTTGTAATGATACCATAGTTCCACCACTCGTGTTGAATAATGATACCTTCCGAACCTAACAATAATTTATTTGATTTATTGTTTCTGTACCATTCAAAGGGGTCGTCTTGAAATACGACATCAAATGTATCTGTTAGAAGTACAATTGTTGATTTATCTTCGATAGTTTTAAAATATTGTTGTTGAACCAAATGTCTTTCAAATTTCATTACCTCAATACTTTGATTATGGGGTGTTGGGTAATGTTGAATGTCAAATCCTAATTCTGATAATGTTAGAATATCGTTCGGTATAACTTCATCTAAACATAATAGAACTTTCTTTGATTTGCAATATTTCGATGCTGATTTCGCCCAAACATCTATTCTCTCTCGAGTACAATGTTTTATTGTTCCAATTAATATTTCCATTAAATAATTACGTCTTTTCTATTTAACCAGTTTCCCGAATTATCAACTGGCCATAATACCCACTTATGAGGTTTATTGATGGTAGTCAAGGTTACACTATATGATGTTTGTTCACCAGAAAAGATACCACTATCATCTTGGGGATTAAAATCTTTTCTATACATAACCGTACCATCTTCACTCTCTATTCCTAAATACACAAAACTAAAATTGTCTGATTGTTGTTTTAAGAAATCAAATTCCCAATTTACACTAACGATATAATCTTTAGGTTCTTGTAACCACCATTCAGTTTCATCATTTACCGGTGGATTTTTTCCATCGATAGCATCTTGATGTAGTTTTCTTTGTAAGAAATTGATACCAGCATAAAGTTCATATTCGTGATGGGTTCTAACGTCACCCAATCCATAGATACCTAAGTCGATATTGTTATCTTCTTCTTGTAACATATGTCTTAATCTTCTTTTACTTTCATTGTCCATTTCCCACCAAGGTTTATCTACAATACCTTTATCTTTATTTTCGGTGTTGAAATCTGTCCAATGTTTTGTTCTTCCTTCTCTTGTATATTCGTGCCAAACAATAGTTTTGTGTGGATGAAATAAATCGTAACCTAACGTATACGAACGAATAGATAAACTAATTTCATCTCCGGCAAAATAGATATTAGGGTCGTACTTGTATTCCTCACAATGGTAACCCCAAGTAAAGAAGAAGTGTCCACTAACAAATCTCGCAGGAATTGGTTCAGTTAAAGATTGCCAATTTTCAATGTGATGAGGTCTAAATAAAATTGTACCACCCGGAGTAAAGTTAGATGGAACCATTTTGTATGGTTCGGTGTTTAATAACGTATTATCAGAAGGTCTATACATTCCCGCATATGCCGTAATGATTGGTTTTTCTGAACCCGTTTGTTTCATCATTGTAATTAATTCCTCATCCCAATCCTGTAAGAATCTGTGATGTGAATCCAATTGCATTGTGTACTCTTCATCTTTCCAAAGTTTTTGAATCTCACTACGTGCCCAACATAATCCCTTACTTTCGTTCCACGGATAATCCAATATCGTGAATCTTGAATCATCGGCGAATTCTCCCATTGATTCGGTTTCATCTCTCTGCCAACAAATACCGAAAGTTAACATTTCAGGATGTTTGGCTTTATCGATACAATCTCTAATTGTTGGTAACAATTCAGGGTCTCGGTACGAGGCAATCTGAACAAAAATCTTTCTATTTCCCATTATATTATTTTTTATAGTATAATATACGTATTTTTTTTTAAAAATCAAATCCTTCCTTATTTGGTTTAATGATTTTTTTTATGTAAATTTAGATTATAACTAATAACACTATGGGAAGAACCTACCAACCAATTGTAATTGAAAGAGCGTCGGAGATTGTTAAATCTTTAATTGAATGTGATTTTTTTGCTGACTATGAATTAGAATCAACTGATTTTGCCGTGACGTATCTTTCTGACATATTAACAGATAAATTTATATCCGGTGATTTTGATTTTGAAGAAAACGACCTTTTTACTGAGGAAGAATTTGAAAAATGTTTAAAGGAAATAGTTGCAGGTACTATTCTATTTGAATTAAAAGGTAAAGGTTTGGTTGAATCCTACGAGGACGATAACACAGAGGAGTTGTTTTTTCTAACTGAAAAGGGAAAAGTGTTAATGTCTGAACAGAAAAAAGAAAAGAAGTAAATTACTTCTTTTCCTCTATTTGTTGGGTATATAATGTTTTTTTGTATTGTTTTACCTTATCTTTTAGTTGTATCACAATTTTTTGTGCCGCAGAAAGATTTGAGGATATCCCCGAAATTCTTGCGTTTGATATGGTTTTTAACCCTGATGGAATTGAATCATCTAATTTTCTAAGTTCTTTAATCGTCTCGTTAAGTGAATTTTGGAGCTCATCAATCTTAAATTGAACTTTACTAAATTCCTGTCTTGACACTTTGGACGTTTGTTCACTTAGTATCTTTACTAAAACTTCCTTTATTTGGTTTTCTGAGATTATATTCTTTTCCATATATTATAAATACACGTAATTATTCAATTCTAAAGTCAGTGTCGGAACCCTTCATTTCTAGGTCTCTAACCATTCCTTCTTTAATGTATTTTCTGATTAAAACCGAAGTTGATAGGTTTTGGTCATCTGCAACCTCTTTAATTTTTTCAAAATAAGTTGGTACGATTCTAAAAGATAACATTCGTATAAGTTGTTTATACTTCGGTATTTCTGTACTTGATGAGTTATCTGGCTGAGTTTTTGTTGTTTTTTTATCTGACATGTTCTTTTATTTGTTTATAAATATTTTGTATTACAATTAAAATTCACTATATTAGTATAAAATATATAAATTATGTCAGAAGATAAAGAACAAACATTCGACCCGATTAAAATGTGTGAGGAAAAGTATCCCGAAACCACTAAAGAATTCAAAAAAATCCTAAAAGAACAATATGAGATATTCTGCAGGAAACAATTAAACTATGGACCCGATAATATATCCGTAGGAACCCGTTTAGAGACCCCTGACGAGCTTAAATTATCTCAGACAGGACTATGGTTCAGAATGAACGATAAGATACAGAGACTAAAGCAATTGGTGTTATTGGGTAAACCCGACACTGTTGGAGAGGCAATCGAAGATACATATCAAGATTTATCTGTATATAACATCATAGCTCAAATCGTTATTCGAGGTAAGTGGGCTAAGTAACCCGTTAAAAAATAAATAAAAGGGGGTATTTTTATCCCCTTTTTTGTTGATGAACTTTTTAATAAAGTATTTATAATAAAACGGAAAAGACATGAGAGTAAACATCAATCACCCATCATTTGTATCCTTTTTAGAGGGGGTATCAAATAGCATTTTAACAGCAATTAAATTAGACAATTACTTTAATTTAACCAACGAAAAGAAAATGCCCCTATTATACGCCGTTTTTACTATGATAAAAAACATGGCTAAGATTAAATCAGACTTAACTGATTTGGAATTAAGAAGTTTTATAATTGTTTTATGTAAGAAAAATGAAGAAGTTGAGAACTATGAATTTGCAGCACTTCTAAGTGATATTACAAAAAACTTTGATGTGATAAGTGACATGTCAAGTACAACCACTAAAAAAACAAATAAGACCATTAAGAAAACAGACACTAAAAATAATGGCTAGAGTAATCGATATCGAATCCAAAAAAAAATACGCCACATTAGCAATAAGATGGTGTGAGAGTTATTTTGGGTTATGTGAAAGAAAAAAACGAAGGTTAATTTTTAGATTTAGTGAACGAAAACGTAAAATGGATAATTGTGATGTTTACGGTAACTATTGTTTCTATAGGAATGAAATCATAATTTACCTACCAAACAACAATACCATCTATGATATTGTTGCAACCGTCATCCACGAATATACTCATTATTTACAAGTTCGTAGAAAATATAGGGAATATGAGATATCTAGATACTATTCCCAAAACCCAATGGAAAGACAAGCAAAAAGGAACGAAGATAGGTTTACTAAAATTTGTTTAAAAGAAATTAAGAAACAACTGTAAGTTCCTCTTCCACCACTATTTCGGCATCCGGGATTTCTCTCATAAACAATAATATGTCGTCATTATTGTTTTTACTTTTAACGACCATATCACACATCCAAAATTCCTTAAGGTCAGTAATTGAACCATCCTTTACTTGACTTTGTTTTATTTTTCGATAAACCCAATATAGTTTATCGTGATAATTTACTAATTCTTTTGTTAACATTATTTGAATTTTAATCCTGTTAATTTTTCTATATAAATTAAATCAACTTTGTTGTTGTACATACCATCTGGTTTAGATTCGTCATTCTCAAACAAAAACGCCATCCACTCATTTGATTTTTTAAAGTAAACCACCTTCCAACATTGTTTTGGGACTGACACTTTACCAATTCTTTTAATTTCACCTATATTTCCTGCCCACACATGAACTGAATCTTCTTTAACTGCAACATCTCTTGTCATCGTTTCCAATGATTTCCAGTCTCCAGCATTTAATCTATGGTATTGTGCTGCCATATTTGAATAATAGAAACACTCATCTTGTACCGATGGGGTTTGACATTGATTTGATTTTGCTGGCATTAAATGACCTCTATCAAATCCACTTCCCACATAATCTGCACCCAAATCTGTTTCTTTTGGTAATAATGGGTCAGGTTTAAAATTATCTTTACGTGGTAATGGGGTTGAACATCCAATCTTTGCTCTGGTTTCCCACCATTCTACCATTACGGGGTACTTCTTTGACACACTATAGTGTGATGTATAATTTGTGTGTTTTAAAATAACAATGTCTTGAGATTTAACGTTTAAACTAAATGTTAAAATTACAATTAGTAGTAGGATTTTTTTCATATGTGATTCTTCTTTATATAGTTAAATATGTCTAAAGCAGTATTACTATGAACGTTGAACTCAACAAATGGTATATCGTGAGTAATTAATTTCTGTTTAATGTCCTCGTCAATTTGTTTGGATTCTTCCAAGTTTTGGAACCTACCATTCTCATCATAGGTTGCGTCGTTTCTTGTTAATAAGATATTGAGACTATTGTATTTTTTAAATAGAGTAACCACAAATGTATCAAATGATTCATCATAAAACATTGCAGGATATTCTGGACTTTGACTATATCTGTCTTTATATACCATCCCAAGTATTATTGGGGAATCCACGATAATATACTTAACTTTATTGTATAGACGACTGATGTTCCTATGTTGATTTGCGGTTATGTAGAATTGGTCCTTTATTGCTGAAAAGTTTTCCTCCCAGGCCACTATTTTTGGAAACTCATATGTGAGTTCAACATCCATATGTGACTTTTTCATTTTAGTAAATAACCCAGCAGATTGTGTGGACTTACCGATACCCGGACCACCGAAGAAATTAATAATTAAACTCATACTATAATATACAAAAAAAATGGGAGTTTGTGAAATCTCCCGTATATTTTTTTATTTATTTATTTTGTCCCCCGACAACAAAAATAAATAAGATGTAAAATTAAAAAAAACGCCAAAACATGAACCACATTTGACGGTTACAAAATTAAAATGGGTTTTTGTGTTCTTTAAATGTAATAAATTCGATTTTTTATTTTTTATAGGGGTATTTATCATATTATCAATATGGAACAACACACAATGGAATTAATCGGAATGGTTTTAGTCGCGGTGATAACTGCATTAGTCGGTCCTGCTGTACTTGAATATGTTAAGGTTAAACTATCCAAATCAACATCAAAGGATATTGTCAGAGACGACATTGAAAGAAATATGGTCATTTTCGACGAAATTTCAGAAATTAGAGAAACATTAGATGCTGATAGGATATGGGTTTCCCAATTCCACAATGGTGGTCATTTCCTCCACACAAACAAATCTATTCAAAAGTTTTCAATAACATATGAAGATGTTAAACCTGGTGTAAGTAGTATTATTCACTTATTTACTGACATACCACTATCTCTTTATTCAAGAGCGATGAATCATATAATGGAAAATAAACATTTATGGATTACTGATTTTAAAGATGAAACAGTTGCAACTTATGGTTTAAAGTCCGCAGCAGACGCAACTGGAACAAATGCAACATACGCAATCGGTCTATTTGACATTGCCACAGATAAATGTATCGGAACGATGGGTATTGATTATAGAGATAAAAAGAAATTAACACAAACACAAAAAGATTTTTTAATTGAAAGAGGTAGTCGATTAGCTGGATATTTATCAACATACCTTAAATCAAAATAACATATTATGAAAAAATACATATTCACAGAATCACAAATTAAATCAGTTATTGATAGAACAATAAGTGAACAAACCCAAGATTTAAATTGGAAAAAAGGTGTTCAATGCTTTTTAAATAAACTTTACAAAGCACAATTACCAATTGATGGTTTACACGGGGAACAAACCGCAAAATTAATTACAAAATTACAAACAACTAAGGGAGTCTATCCAACTGATGGAGTTTGGGGACCTGATACTCGAAACAAATTGTCTAAACAAGAAGTGGATATGTTAGATGACTGTATGTCCGAATATGGTGACATAATGGACAAAGGTATTCATGGTCTAAAACAAATAGGTAAAAAATTATCTAGTATGTTTTAACTGATTCGTCAAATATTTTGATAATATCATCCAAACACACATAATCAAAACACTCAGAATAACCTGAGAAAGATTTTAAAACTGGTCTGTATTTTTTTACAGACCTTTTTTTATTTAACTTATCTTTAATTTCAGTTTCCAATTTTTCAGCATGTGGGGTGTCAATACGTCTTAATATGGTCTCAAGTATATAACCATCATACCCATGCACTTTACTAAAACGTCTCATTATAAATTTTTTAGATGTGAACCCAACCTTCACAAAAGTTACACCCGTACCTTCTTCTTTAATCAATACCAAGTAAAGTGATTTTGGTAAGGAATCAAGTTTCTTTTTTTTATCCTGAGTTTTCTTTACTAACTTAAGGTTAACATATTCCTTAGCCTTATCCAATGATTTAAACTCCTTTACATCTCTATATGGGTTTACGATGTATTTTTTAAATCTCGCAACATATAACGTTTTTCCACTATCGACAACATATTTCGTACCCTTAACTGTCTTTTCAATGTAGATGGTATAATAACCAATTTTAAGTAATAGTTCTTGTGACATAATATAATGTTATTAATGTTATAAAAATAAATGATGTTTTATTTGTATAATCTATAACATATATGTACATTTGTAAATCAAATAAAAAAAAATGAATATAGAAAAAAAATGTACAGGATGTAAAACCACAAAAACTATCGATAATTTTTATAAAAATAAATTAACGACAGATGGTCACAGCATCTATTGTGTTGATTGTACTAAAATTAATTCTAAAAAATACTTTGAAAAGAAAAAACTTAGGGTTAATAAAATTGAAAATGAAAACCTCATAAAGGAGGCTTTGTTGGATAGTTTTAACGGTTCGGTAGATAAAACACAAATAAACACCTTAATGAAGGTTGTCATCATCGAAAAAATGGTACTAAACATTTTGGA
>ENA-OSIY01001683-OSIY01001683.1-marine-metagenome-genome-assembly--contig:-NODE-1683-length-11729-cov-8.921730_pt1 | contig 11729 bp, 16 predicted proteins | sample MGYA00237884_ERZ534233 | MGnify/ENA primary metagenome ERZ534233 (study PRJEB26412, sample SAMN06343840) | marine metagenome | isolation source: estuarine water | place: USA: Columbia River Estuary... | reverse complement strand
AGGTTTACCCTCTTTCTTTGATTTTGACATAATATAAGTTTAATAATAAATATGATTTATTAAATTTTTTCAATTGTCTTAACTTCAAATCCGTATGTTTTTTCAAACCAATCTTTGAGTAAATCATCAAAATATTGATTAAACATTGTTTCTATATTTGGAAATGAATAACCTTTAGCATATCTTAATATTGGTAAATCTTCAGGTTGTCCTTCATCACCGGGTTCGTTTTGATATTGCATAATCCAATCATCATCTTCGTAATCTTCTTCAATATCGTTATAAAAATTCAAAACATCCCAATCAACATAATCTCCTTTTTCTTGAACCCAATAATCATAAGATTTTTCGGTGTGGTCCAAATTGGAATAGGGTTCCATCAATTTTTCAAATGCTGAAAATAATTTATTGTATTTAATTTTTACATTCATATTACCAAGTTCTGCACGCCCAATATCTTGCTTTCCATCTTGGTCCCGGATTATCACAATTGTGACGAGCTCTAAACGATTTTCTTCTTGCAGGATTATTTTTCTTAATCACCATTCGTTTTCCTTTTGCAGATTTTCCACCAAACCCAAAGTTAACCTTAACAACATTTCCTTTGTCGTTCTTAACATACACTTTGAATTTTTTAACATCCCCTTGCATAATTTTTCCAAGTTGAACTTTACGTCCCTGATATTCGGCTTCAGTTAGTAAATCACCAACAACAAAGTTGGTTTCTTCAACTGACCCATAAAAACTATCGTCCAAATCGTTGAATAGTTTATTGTACTGTGATTCTGTAATTATTATTTTCATTTCTTTTTGTAACTTGTCATTGTTGGTTTATTTCCTGTTCCCACTTTTGGGTCTTTCTTTTCAGCTCTTCTTTTTTGTTGAGTCATTGCTTTTTTCTCATCCTTGTCATATGATGACGCAACCTTTGGTGTATCAGATGAAACCTTTTTTGATGGACGACATTTTGGATATGCCTTTCCGTCAGCATCCTTTCTTCCACAAGGTGGATGTTTTCCGTCAACTTTTTTGCTTACATCAACCCATTTCTCCTTAAACCAATTACGCAAATCTTCATTAACATTTTCGTTCTTTGGTTTAATTCCTTTCTTCTTCATATTGATAGCAATTGCCGCTTGTTGTGCCGGACTTGACGCTTCGTTGGTTTCAATAGATTCGTTAGAAGATTTCTTTTTACTTTTTCTCCAACCACCTCCGCGTTCTTTATACCACTTCGACGCAAAACCATTAGCATATGCACTTGGGTAAACTTTGTATTTAGATTTGGCAGCTGCTTTAGCTCTTGACCATAATGCAGGATTGGTTGGTTTGTTCTTACCTTCAGTTAACTGATTATCATCTGAACAACGCTCTAAATAATAATCGGAAATATCATCTTCAAAATGAGTTTCTAATGTTTCTAAAAAATCACTTTTATCCATTCCTTGAAAATCATCAACATCGTCAAAATATGTTCTGGCCTCCGAGATTACTCCACTCATAAAAGAATATTCGTCATCGTAATCACACGGATACATGGTTTCCATCAATTTATCTAAAAATATTTGGACACCTTTTAATCTTCTTTTAATTGAATCATTCATTTCCAATATTTTATACTGACTTTCAGTTATAATTATTTTCATATTAGTCTTGTTATTTTGTTTTTGACCCCTCAATTGGTTTTCTATAATATCGTGTTTACGTTTTAATTTGACTCTCATTATTCCAATAACAATTTCAAATTTTTTAAATTCTTCTGACCTTGAGGTAATAGAATATTCTTTATTAAATTCATTAATTTCTTTAATAGTGTCAGATAATTGCTCACGACTTTCGCAAGAAATTAATTTTTTAATAAGGGATGAGTATTCTAATCTTTTGTTCATATTAAAAATTGTCATATAATTTAATCGGGTCAATCCCGTAAGTTTTCTTCAACCATCTTTTAACAAATTGTTCCGATTCCCATTCATCACCGGTAAAAATATCAACATACCTAATAATATTCCAATTAATAAAAGCATATTGGTCATCTTTATTATAAAATAACACAATATCTCTTTTTATTGGTTCTTTTTTGGTATCTCTCACAAAAAAAATAAGGTCAGGTCTGTCTTTAGACTCATATCGGATTAAATTCCCATATTCTTTTGATAAATACTTGTAAATAAGTTCTTCTCGTTTTGATTCTGTGATTATAAACTTCATTTCCATAAATATTTGAAACTATTAAAATAATTCATTATATTTGCTTTATGGAAAAAATAATACGAACATTAATCGATAGTTGGACAAAAGGTGTGGATACCTATACCCACAATGGTTCAACTTGGTTAATTTTTACGGAATCAAAACAATGGGTAATTGAACTAACCGATGCTAAAACTCTGTGGTATAACTACAACTTCTTCAAACAAATATTTGAGTTCACTTCAATGGATGTTGTGGAAAATCAATCATACATTACCCAATGGGTGGAAGATAATATTATAAATAAAGTAAGTGATATTCGTTTTAGAGATGCTCGGGATAATAAACATCAATTTGAAGATACTCTTGAAAATGGTGTGAACCATACCAGCTCATACCCATTCAATAAAACCCGATTAATTGAAGACGCACTTGAAAATGGGGTAAAGGAAACTCGTTTGGAAATGATACCGGATAGTTTTTTAATTGAAGACACAATTCAAAATGGAATAAAAGAAACTCGTTTGGAAATGAATATTACTGAAGGTGAAGTTGATGACATCATCCAAGATGGTGTGAAACATACTGCAAGAAATAACGCTTGCGCTGATTGGGAAATTGAAGACACAATTCAAAATGGTGTGAAGGAAACTATTGAATTAATGAATGAATTACCCAATAGAGTCAAAAAAATCATTAAAAAGGGTGTGAAATACACTTTCCCAAATTCAGAAACGGGAACCTCTGACGATGTTGAAAGTGTTATTAACAATGGTGTTAGAGATACACAGAGTAACCCGTATGAGAATGAAAGTTGGATTGAAGGTGTTATTAAAAAAGGGGTGAAACTCACCCTCAACACTGAGTATATGCCAACGTCAATGATTGAAGATACCATTCAAAATGGGGTAATGAGAATTATGCCTGGAAACTCAAATCATTTTGGACTTGAAGATACCATACAAAATGGTGTAAAGGAAACCAATCCCGTTGATGTTATGAAGTTTTTTGATAATAAAATGGAAGACGCATTACAAAATGGTATTAAAGAAACAAAAACACCCGGTAAAGACGGTGATATTATATCAACCGTTGAATGGATGAATGAAAATAACTCAAGTAGTTATACAAAAATGATTAATGATGTTCTTGATAATGGTGAAAAAATAAATGGAACTTACGCTGGCGGTCAACGTCAAAGTATAAAATGTAAATCCGTTGTTGAATATGGAACAAAAAACCCCACCGATTAAAGTGGGGTTTTAAATTATATTTCTTCTCCGAAAATATCATCAGTCCAATTCTGTGGGACAATGATTATAATATATCCTTGTTTAACTTCCAATAATGGTTCAGGTATAATATTTGAAAGGTCATTTAAAAGTTCTTCAGATTCCTTAAATACGATTCTTAATTTACCATCAGGTGCGGTTTCCACAACCTTATGTCTATTAGAATCCATAATTTCTTTAAATGTATCAAGACCTGTTTTTTCAAAGTCTTCTTCCTCATCTTCAATATCCACATCACCACCCAAAAATCTTTCAGGGATATTGCTCTCACCACCACTTTTTAAATATTTAATTTCGTCATAGGTCATACCCTCAAGTCCAACCTCATTATACAAATCTAAAATAATATCATAATAGTCCATATCGAACTGTTCACTGATTACTCTTTTGATGATATTTCTTAAATCTGATTCCGTTAATTTAACAATACCTTTTGCACTAGCATTAACTTTACCTATCAAATTTAAATCCAATATAACCTTCCCATTCTCTATTTTAGAATATTTTGCAAAAAGTGCTGAAATATCAGGAACTGAAGTGTTATTTATTTTTAAAGGACTATAAAACCCCCAAAGGTCGCTTAACACACCTTTTGTTTTATTTTTTTGTTCAAATATTAAAATACCGGGGTTTCTATTGTCACCCATTATCTTAACATTTGGAAATTGTATTTTTTTTGATTTAATAAATTCAACTAATTTATTTTTAATTTCAACACCATTAGCATTTGACCCTATATCTAATACCTCTCGTAATCTTTGTATTCTAGCAAAAGTTTCAACATCTGATTGAACATAATTATCCACACCATCTGTTGGTTGGTAATATCCGGTTGAGTTAGTTAAAGATTTTTCCCCTAAAGTTTGTAATTTAAAATCAATTAAATGTCCCATCTCGTGGAGAATTGTGTCATATAACATACTTCCTTTAGGTGAAATGGTATTCCCATTTTTAGTAAATAAAGTATACAGATTTAAATTAATTGTTTTTAGGTTGTTTTTAGTTACATAACCATGTCTATTCCCACTCTTTTCAATAAAAGGTTTATAACCAATAGTTGGTATAAAACTTTTAATTATTGATACATTGCTTGGCTTATTAAACTTATTAATCGTTTCCTGTTCAGAAAAATGGTTAATATAATGACTTTTAGCTTTTTGACTATTACTTTTAATTAAACCATTAATTATTTGTTTATCAGAATTTGATATACCTTGTTCACTAATAATTCTTAAATCTGATTCCGTTAATTTTATAATTCTCTTTTTCATATTAATAAATATACAATATTTATTAATATGAACATTGAAAGATTAAAACTTTATTTTGAACCCAATTCTGAAAACATCACCATACATTTTTTTAAAAATTATGTAAATCATATTGAAGTTGATAAAAATGAATGCGACTTTATTGTTTGTGGTAAAATTGAATTTGGTAATGCTAACCCAAAAGAAATAAACAATATATTAAGAAGTTATCCAAATGAAAAAAAAGTGGTTTCTTTTTTAGTAAGTGATTACGAACACGAATTAGAAAACTCTGAAAATTTTATTTTATTTAGAACATCATCAAACCGTGAAAAATTAAAACAAAATGAATATGTTTTACCATATATTTTTACCCCTTTTTTAGATAAATTCACTTCATTAAATAAAACAGAAAAACCATTAATAGGGTTTTGTGGTTTTTATGGAAAAAATGAACATCTAACTAAAAGACGAGAAACTTGTGATTTTTTTAATTCCAAAGAATTAGTCAACACAAACTTTATTATAAGAAAAAAATTTTGGGGAGGAGTTCCTCATGACACAAATTTAATTAAAGAATTTAAGAATAACATTTTAAATTCTCATTTCACATTATGTAATAGAGGTGCCGGAAACTTTTCAATTAGATTTTATCAAGTACTATCATTAGGTAGAATACCTATTGTCCTAAATGATAACAATGTATTACCTTTTGAAGATTTAATAAATTGGCAAGATTATATCATAATTGAAAACACTCTCGAAAAGTTATATGATAAAACTTTAGAATACTGGAAATCCAATACCCCTGAACAAATAATTAATAATCAAAAAAAGTGTCGTGAATTATATGACAAATTTTTTACATTTGAAAACTATGGGAAGTTTGTTGAATTAAAATTGATTGAATTAAAAAACAAATAAAAAACCCACTCGTTAAAGTGGGTTATTATATTATGTTGCCGTATTTTTACGTTTTGGTCGGTTATTATAACAAGTTTGAGAACAACAACCCCAATTACCATCAATATCTTTTGATGTACAAGGTACTTTACTTCCATCAGATAACTCTTTATACCATAATCCGTATTTAGAGCAATATTCTTGAAACCCTTTAATACTCCCTCGACTAGTCCAATCAGACATATCTTTGTTCTCCCACGGGTTACTAATTTTATGTTTACAAACTTTTTTTGGTTTTGGAGGTGTTGTTGTAGTATCTGTAGTAACAGGAGGTTTCACCGGAGGTTTTACAGGTGAATTTTGTTTTTTACATTCAACACCATTTGCGGTAATCTTAATTTGAGTATTTAGAATGAAACGATTGTTATATTCATAATTTGTTATTTCATAACATTTCCCACTTTGGGAATCCCCTTTAATTTTATTCATAAATGCACCCGGTTCTTTGAATTTCTCACCATTAAAAATAATAACAATTTTTCCTTTACCATAAGGGTCATTTCTTAATTGATTTTGTAAACCATTTGTGATTGTTACATCATCAGGTTTAGTTAAGAATTTTTCAATACCCGGACTTTCTACACCAGCATCATATCTATGAGTGTTTTGGTCACCCGATTGTTCGCTAACCAATGGTTTTGCATCACCAAGTGTGGCTTTAATTAATTTTGAGAAATTTTCGTTTACAACTTTCATTCCTCCTTTGTGCTGTTCAAGGATTGCTTGTTTTTCCTGTTCAGTCAAATTGTTTAATATATGTTTCATAATATCTTTTTAATATAAATATACGGAAAAATAAAAAAACCACCGGTTAGGATAGATTAATTATACACATTGTTGTTTATGGAATTTTTTAAGATAGTAACCAAAATTATAAACCATAAAATAATATAAATCATCTTTAGTTTTATTATCAACATCTTCATTAGTATCTTGATAAAAATCGTCAATAAGGTCTTCCACCATCATATTGCACATATCACTAACAAAATTACCTGCACTATCGTACTCACAAGGGTTAGTTGATTCTAAAAGGGAAAAATCCAAATGGTCTTTAATCATTTTAATATTAAATCTTCTACGAAGTGACGCAGGTAAACCCTCCACCAATAATTTATTCTGTCTTTCAGTGATTATAATTTTCATTTTTTAAATTTCAGTATCATCATCAACATTAGGATTCAAATCATCTTGTCTAATCGGTCTGTCATTAGATTTTGGTGTTTGATTATTTGTTGGTATAGTATTAACATTAGGTTGATTTGGTGTTGTTTTAGTTTGAACAGGACCTGAACTAGGTTGGACAGGGTCTGATTTAGGTTTACAAGGCTTTAAATTTGTTTTTGTAACATTTGTTGAGAACCAACACATGTATGTTTTTAAATTTTCCGGATTATTTCTACCCTCTTCCTGAAATCTTTCCTTCATTTTTTCTTTTACTGTATCACAAAACCAATCTTTGTAACTTTTCATGTCCTTCAAATTTTTACTTAACTCTTGTTTGTCTTTATCAGACATTTTTGGATTCCCCGAGTTAACCGCATTTTGAAATGATAATAAATTCTGATAAATTGTCTCACAAGAGTGTGTGTCAATATAATTATTTGCGTAATTTAATAGTTCTGCACTATCATTCTCAACAATTAAACCATATAACTCACGGATATTTCTTTTTTCTTGTTCTGTAATTATAAACTTCATATAAATAAATATCCCCCAATCCAAAAAGAAATGGGGGATTATAATTTTCATTCTTCGGCAAATTCATCAATTAGTTTATTCAAACTTATACCCAAGATATCAAGACCAAGTATTTTTAGAAAATCATTTTCTTCAATCTTACGATTTTTTTTATCACTTAAAACTAAAGTACCATATTCTCTACCTTGAGGTTGAACATAATAATTATCTCCATTAACATTAAATAAATACATTGGTCCATAATGATTAAGTAACCAATTAAATTCCTCTTTACCATCAGAGAATAAACGTTGACCACCGGAATCCAACTCATACCAACTTGTGATTATTTCAATAGTTTTGGATAAGTCATATCCTAATATTTTTTCAACTAATTCTTTTAATCTATTTTTATTAATGACAATTTTCATACAAATAAATATCCCCCAAATCAAAAAGAAATGGGGGATTATTTTTTAGGTTTAGTTGTTATTAAGATTCAATAGCATCCAACGATGGGATTATTGTTCCAACAGGATATGTTGCCCCTTCAGGTGCTTGTGTTACAGATGTTTCACCCGGTTTAACACTAACCGCTCTACGTAATGGAATTGCCGCCTCATTAAGTGGACCAAAACATTCCGCCAATTCAACACCATTTACAGATTTAATAACCTTACATGGCATACAGAACATATTACTCATTTGAGTTGTTGGTGTATCACCAATAACAAATGAACGGTTTACCGTAGTTGATGTTTCCCAAGTCGGAGCTTGTGGTACCTCATCGTAATACCAAAAGAATGACCATACAGTTTTTTCGGTACCATCAGGTGTAGTAGATGGGTCTGGAACTAATTTAAGATTGGCAACCGATGGACCTGTCATAACAGGACATACAGAACGACCTTCTTGAAATTGTTTGCCTTGAACCGTAATCATTCTACCGGTAGCGACCGCTCCTGATGCTCCACAGAATGCAAACTTACCTTTATAAATCTTTAACGCCTTTTCAAAATCAGCTTGTTTTTTATTAAAACCTAAAAAGGTTAAAATACTTGATAATAATTTTTTCATAATATAATGTTTTATTTATAAATACTTTCATAAATAAAAAACCCACCTTTATGGGGTGGGGTTTATAATTAGATAACACGTTCGTCAATCAATTCAACCATTTGTTGTATTAAATTAAGAACCATTCCATCATCACTACGAGCATTTCTACTTAAACGAATGAAGTCATTAAATAATTTTTCATTTTGAGTATACATATCAACCAAACCATATTTAGATAATATTGGTTTAACTTCACCATCAACCCATTCTGATTTATCTACAGATATCAATGACATGGTTGCAGTTACTTTTGATAGTAATTCAACGAAATTAAACAATCTTGTTGTTGGAGAATCCCCTGAAAAATATTTTTGAGTAATTTTATTTTCCATGATATAATTAGAGAATGTCATTAACCCTAAAAAGAAAACTCTTTGTATTACGGTTTTTTGTTTATCTCCAATTAATTCTTTAGCGATTTCAATTCTTCTAACATTATTAGTTTCATCGATAAAATCTTCAGTAAAAACTTTAGTTAATCTTTTTGGTAAAAAATTCTCCATAAAAACTTTAGATTTAGAAACCTCTTTAGGGTCTTCAAATGCTCCATCAAGAATTTTTTCAGCAAATTCAGACATACCTGTTCCCCATTTCAATTGTTTATCGAAAATTAACATACTACGAATAATGATTTCGTTTATAGTTCGTAATCTTTGGTCGTCTTTTTCTTCTTTACCAACCAAACCATAACCAATCAATGATAATAGATGTGGGTTTGATTGAACATAACTTCTTGAGATGTTATTAAACATAGATGATGAACCCCAAATCAAGTGGATTGGTTGTACCGGTTTTTGTTGTAAATTCAGTTTGTTAAATTTGAAACGAATCATTTCAATAACTTTATCTTCATCATAATCGATATCATCAAAACTAATAACCTTTTGGTCTTCCAAACACCAAAACTTAACAGCAATGATATTTTTGTAATCCAAAGTTAGCTGTCTGATTTCTTGTTTAATATTCATTGGTAAATTTTCAAATTTAACCACAGGAATTGATTTATTATTTGCGATTGAATTAAGTAATTTAATACATTCGTTAGATAATTGAGGTGAATGTGTTTGGGAAGCTCCTTTAATGATTTCGTGCATCCAATACGCCCAAAATTTTGAAGCTTGATTACCTTGTAATATTAAATTGTTATTAAGGAATTTTTGAATGATTGTTCCTCTCTGAACTCCGTCAACAACGTCTTCAGATGACAATCTGTTTTCTTTGTAGAAAACCAATGTACCAATTCTTTCACCACATAAGAAATCCAATAAAATACTTTTTTGAATTTTAATTGAATGTTGACCACCCGGTCTTTGGTAAATAGGTTTTGGATTATATTTTTTGTCTTGACCCCATCCGATTTCGATGGCTCCAGCCGTAACTTGTGATGCCGGACTTTCATCTATATAGATAAGATAATGTTTTCCGGTTTTACCTTCAAAGAATTGAAAGTTTGTTAAGCTAATTAATTTACTAACGGCCAATTTACTTAATTCGGCCAAATTCACTTTTCCGCTCATAACAACTTTTGTGTCATTCTCGGCAGGAGAAAGAATAGTTCCTGCGTTTGTGTTTTGTGTTTCAATCATAATTTTTTTAATTAACCCATGTTAATGCCGTATGATATAGTCGGGTTTAAAACTATACTAGCCTTTGTAATTACACCACAAAGATAATAGTAACATTTTAATTAATCAATTATTTTTTGAAAAAAAAAGGGGAGGGGAGTTTGGGTTAACATTTTTCTCTACCATCAAAATAAAACTCGGTACATTCAACATAGAACATATCGGTTAAGGTAGATTGAAATTCTTTATAGTCAAAATTGGTTTCCTCATAATAATAAGGGTGAAGGCAATCCATAAAAACGGAGAAGAAATAATATTCAAAATTTTCAAATTCATCTTTATCACAAATACGGTCCCGGGTGAAGTCCATTGTCGCCTTCAATTCCTGTTTAACCAAATCATAGTTACGTCTTAACCAAAGTTTGGAATTAAACATTCTACCATACTGTTCTTCTGTTATAATTATTTTCATATTATTGGTTTAAGGTTCTAACAAACAAAGTTGCATTTAATATTGAAGGGTCATCAAACTTATTGACAACATATTCTTTACAGATGTCCGATAATTCAGGTATATGTATTCCTAACATATTTTTAGTAGTATAAAAATCTTTATAATCAAATCGTATTGATTGAGTATTAAATTCAAATGCAACATTACCATCCTCATTTTTATATTCAAATAAAACATTTGGTGACACCATAGTTACCGGTCTACGCCCGTGTTTTTTATAACCGGAATATATCGTATCAAAATAGTTGAAGACAAGTCGTTTCTTTTTATCCATAATTATAAATATCAACTATTCCAAAAAAAGGGGGCGGGGGGATTTGAAAACGAGTGAAACGAGTCCGGGTCCACAAACCCCCAATTAAACAAAAGCGTGGGTAGAATCAATAATGTCACTAAGACCTTTAACCCTTATACCAATCTCATCATAAACCATATAGTTCATAACACCCTTATTCTTTGTATATACCGTAATGTCCCTATGTTCTTTCTCACTCAATAATACAGTAGAAGAATATATCCGAAGTATATCAATAAACCCCTCAACATCCATATCCGGATTCTCATTTAAATTATTAAAAATAATCTCCATACATAATGAACGTTGAATATAATGGTCATCAACTCCTTTACCCCCACTTTGAATCAAACCCTCTGACTTCAATCCCGTCTTGAAATAATTAATATTGGTCAAATCCCATATGGGGTTTCTATTCCTTGAACAGAAGTCCCTCAATAATACCTTATCATTCTTAACCTCATTGAATCTCGGAATCAAACACTTAAAGTCCTTTAAGGTCTCCCCAATCTTTAACATCTTTAATTTAGTAATCTTCATCTTTAAGTTTTTTTTACAAATGTAAACAATTAAATTCAAATAAAAAAGGGGTGGGGGGATTTGGAAACGAACGAAGTGAGTTCGGGTGGTACGACGGACATTTGATTCCCCCAATATAATTCACTATATTTAATCCTATGAACTTATACGAAGAATACGAAAAATCAAAAACGGGGGGATTATATGATAAAATTAAAGTTATCACCAAAATCATTACAGAGTACCCAAAAATAATTGACTACATATATAACCGAATAGATACCTGTTTCGGAAAACATATTGTATACGTTGTCCATATGAAAGTGGATGGTGTAGATA
>ENA-OSIY01001682-OSIY01001682.1-marine-metagenome-genome-assembly--contig:-NODE-1682-length-11733-cov-5.407773_pt1 | contig 11733 bp, 4 predicted proteins | sample MGYA00237884_ERZ534233 | MGnify/ENA primary metagenome ERZ534233 (study PRJEB26412, sample SAMN06343840) | marine metagenome | isolation source: estuarine water | place: USA: Columbia River Estuary... | reverse complement strand
TGTGGTGGTAGGTGTTGGGGTTGGAGTACTTGTTACCACTGAAACATTTATACCGAAATTACAATCTGGTGTTGGGGTTGGAGTAACCGTTGGTGTTCCTGTCGGGGTAACCGTTGGTGTTCCTGTCGGGGTAACGGTTGGTGTTTCTGTTGGGGTAACGGTTGGTGTTTCTGTTGGGGTAACCGTTGGTGTTCCTGTTGGAGTAGGTGTTGGTGTACTCGTTACTATTAAAACGTTAACTCCAAAATTACAATCTGGTGTTGGCGTTGGTGTAACTGTTGGTGTGCTTGTTAGTGTCGGGGTAATCGTTGGTGTGGTGGTAGGTGTTGGGGTTGGAGTACTTGTTACTACTAAAACATTTACACCGAAATTACAATCAGGAGTTGGGGTAGGGGTAACCGTTGGGGTCGCCGTTGGTGTAACGGTTGGTGTAGGTGTTGGAGTGCTTGTCACTACCGAAACATTGATACCGAAATTACAATCTGGTGTTGGTGTTGGTGTAACAGTTGTTGTTGGCGTAGGTGTCGGAGTACTTGTTACTATTGAAACATTAACACCGAAATTACAATCAGGAGTTGAAGTTGGGGTTGGAGTAGGTGTGACAGTTGGCGTTGGTGTAGGTGTAACAATTAATGCTACGATACCAAAATTACAATCTGGTGTTGCAGTTGGCGTTGGTGTAACAGTTGGTGTTGCGGTAACCGTTGGTGTTGGCGTTGGTGCATTTGGGGTAGGGGTAACGGTTGGGGTACTTGTAGGTGTAACAGTTGGTGTACCTGTAGGTGTAACAGTTGGTGTACCTGTAGGTGTAACAGTTGGTGTCCCTGTAGGTGTAACCGTTGGTGTTGGGGTTGGGGTCGGAGGTATTACTACATACTCAACTGTACCTCCACTAAATGTACAATCTTTTCTATCATTATTACCTATTGCAATAAACATGAAATTAAACGATTTTTTAACACTACAATCGTTAGGTCCATATTTGTATGATGTGTATCTAATTAATTCTTGTCCTGTGTCACCGGTTACATATTGATAAGATATTATTGGTCGCATTTCTGTTGAACCAGTAATACCAGAATAACCTATTTGACTACCATACTGATTATTTTTACCAACACTATTATATGTTTTACCAGAGGTAATATTAATATAGTCGATTACATTTGGAATCTTTAGTTTCCAAAGATATTTTATATGGTCATAATCAGGGTCTAATAAATTTGAGTTAGTTGCACCAGTATATAATTTTGCGCTTACACCTGTGTTTGTTGTGTCACCAGATATTAAGATATAATGGTCTGTGTTATTAGTTTGACCAGAATAAACTATTCCATCAATTTCAAATGCGGGATAAAATTTTATATAACCATCGTGAATAATCTCAAAATCTTCATTAGATTCACTACTTAAACCTAATAAGTTATCATAATATATAATTTCATCTTTAAATGGCTCACTAATATATGTTGAAGAATTTTGGTCTTCATTTACTAAATCATCACCCGGCATGGGGTATAAATAATCATATATACTTATTGGTTGGCAACCATATTTGTATTGATATTTTGGTCTATTAAAAATACTATTATCTATCAAGTTACCACCAGTCCATAAAGTTGTAGATGGAATTAATTGATCTAAAACTTGAGTCCAATTAGGGCTCATTTTTTCAATAAACTCATTGACATCAAAAGTATTAAATGGTGTGAATCCTGTTTGTGATAGGTAATCACTTATAACATCCTCTAATTTAATATAATTCTTTTTATACTTTATTAAATTTGAGTTTGTTATTTGTTTTGTAAATGTATCTTGTAAAAATTCTGCGAATGTTACACCGGTTTGTGGTGGTAATGTTGCAGTACCAAATGATAATTCAAGCTCTCTTGATTTTCTCCAAATGTCATAATCTAATGCTTGTGCAGAAGATAAGTAAACACTAATATTTTTTCTATTGAAAATTAAAGAATTATTCGTGTTTAAAAGTTCAGTTTTTGTATTATCAATAGTACTATCGATTTCATACCCAGTGTTTAATCCTGGTAAATTTCTATACACATTGAAATAATCTTCACCATATGTGTATTGTGCGTTTTTAGTAAATGTTAATTTTGTTTTTCCTGTTAATATTGATTTACTAAAATCAACCACTAATGGTGACCTATGGTCTAATGTTATATCATACCAACCAGAACCTTTTTGGAAAAAAATTTCACCAGTTGTTCCTGATAATTCTTGTGGAAATAGGCTATTTTGTTTAACTGGATAGCCATATCTATCATAGTTTATTGATGAACTTGTTTGACCTGTTAAGTATGTGTAACCAGTTGAATTGAATGTGTATCCAGTTATAACATTTTTATAATCTAATCCTGATATAACATCTAAAATATCAGATTCTAGTGTTGGTGAATTTGGTAATGATTTTATTTCATATACATATTGGTTAATTTTAATCAATGGTTCCGGTGCACCCAAAAACATTAAGAAAAATTCTAAAGATTTTCTAGTACCTTTCGATTTATATATGTAAGAAAGATTAACTAGTAATCTTCTATAGAATTCATACTCAGCTTCAATTGGTGTCATCTCACCAGATACACCAGCATATTGTGCTGTTGTTTTTGAATACAACAAATCATTAAGTGATTTTTCATTAACTAAATTAATTGTATCTAACCCAAGTGTTGTTGCTAAATTCTTTAATAAAACATCCGGTAAGTTATTAACACCATCATAACTCACATTTCTCATGTGAGCGATGTTATCAATATATTTTTTTATCTTATCAAAGCTTTGTCCGTATAATTGGAATATTGCTTCGGTCTTTTGGTCTGGACTATCAAATTCATATAATTGTGGTGAGGATAAAAACCTAACAAATAGATTTGATTTATACTCATCAATTTCAGTTGCAACAGCGCTTAGGTCTTCTAAGTAATTATCAAATTCAATACCAACAATTTGGATGTTCCAATTATCTTTAGCTAAAGGCCATGTATATGTTAGTGGTACTAAATCTGTACTATTGCCATCATTTCTGTCTCTAGGCACATAGAATGTTGCGCTATATATTGGTGACGCATCTCTCCTTAATAGACTTTCTTTTAAATCATCTAAATTGTTAAAGAATTCTTCAACAATTATATCATTTGGTTTAATTAATATTTTTGTATTTGTCGTTGTACCAGTAAATGGTTTACCACTTACTTTTAATGTAATTACACCATTAACATCTGGTTCAACATATTGAATAATACCAAATTTATTTGTGCTAACTTCAATAACATAATTTGTAAATGACGAATAAAAATCTCTTATTGGATTATTCGAAGATATTAAAGTGTTGCTTTTTGGTTTTTTATAAATCACACCAAATGAGTTATAAAACATTGCTGTTTCAACTTTCATTGATGTTGTATTAGTTGACTGGTCGTAATTAATATTATAAGCGGTAAAACCACTCATCGTTGTTGGACTACTTGGGTCAACTAAAATTGCAGCTGGAAAATGTTTTATAATATCTTGTACTGCAACAGATATTCTTTTTTTTAATGAACCAAATAAAGACTTACCAGCGTCATTTAAATTATCTTTAAATTTAAGGTCTTTTGATTTTTGAGATTCAATATATTCTTGAATTGCAGCATTATTTGTTTTTCCTGTTAAATCTTCTAATGTTAAAAACGTTGAAAATGGACTAGTTGTGAAATCTTTATCGTCTTTCTGTATTATTCCACTATCTAATGCAAAGTTCGTATTGGTCAACTGAGCGGTACCCGTAGTAATCTGAACACCTACAAGGTTGTCACTAAATGTATCTGCACCACTCGCAGCTTGACTTGGTACTTTATATTTTGCCATTAAACGTCAGTAATTGTATCAAAGTTTAGTGTTTCATCAATAGTAGTTCTTTGTTCGCGAACTTCATATAATGTTTCATTAAAGTCGTCTTTGATTTCAAATAAGTTATATTGTTTATAGATTTGATTATCTTTATCGTAAATTGTGTAAATACCTGGTGTGACAGCTTTTGTTTGGTTACCATAAAGAGCATTTGCTAACGTACTAGCATCGTGTTCAATCATTTCAATTTCTATTGTTGTTGGATTGAAAAAAGTATTTGTTAAAATTACTTTTTGACCCGGACTTCCAATAAATGGAACACTATTTGGCTTATTAGATGGTGCAGAAGATGGTGTAATCGTTAAGAACATTAAGTTGGTTGTACCTTCGCTATATTGATATCTTACGGATTTTGCTGCCGTATTAGATAAGTTTGCAGTAACTGCGGTACAATAAAAACACGATGTTACAACTTTATAAAAATTTGGAACTTTTTGATTTGTTGTTGCGCTGACATATTCAATTCTATAACCAACTAAACCTTGTGGTGTAAATTTCGCCCTATCCTCACTTGGGACATTACTTACATCTATTATTAATCCTCTAACAGAAGGTAGTGAAGCTAAAACACCACAATCTGTAATAGTTGTGCGGATTTGCTTTGGTCTTAAATGTAATGTGTAAACACCTAAACGGCTAAAGTCGTTAGCTAATAATTTTAGATTATACATTCCACCTAAAATTTCAACCCCTTGCGCTGCAGTATCACCGGTAATGGTTTGAGCATTATGGTATATTGGGGTTAAAATGGTTTTTGATGATAATTTTTTTAATACTGGTGTTGTTGCGGCCAATCTGTCATTTACAAAATGATATAATATTTCAACATCATCTGGTGAAACATCCGCCGGTCTAACAATCCCATAACTTCCTACTGCCATAGCTTTTAATTATAAATATGATTTTTATGTTTTTTTAACGTTAAAATATCCATTTCCGTATATTTCCATCTCTTCCATGTTATCAATTTCACTTAATCTTAGATTAAATTCCGCAACACCAGACTTACCTCTTTCAACAAAAATGTCAGAATAAACTGTTGGGTCGTCAATAAAACCTAGGAAATGTTCGTTTCTTGTAATCATTTGGTTAAAAACATCTTCCCTTGTATAACCAGTTACAGAACCAGTAATAATAGTAGTACCATCAATATAATCCATATAATGCAGATTGTCTATGGTATAACCTGTTATTCTATTACCATTAGTATCTAAGCTACTACTATTAGCTCCGACAACAGTTTGTTCTCCATATTTCCTCAATTCACCAATTCTACTTCCACCAATTAGAGCAACATTAAATTTTGCGCTACCGGTTCCAACATATGCTGTATTATTTGTGTAATCTAAATTGTTTAAATAACTACCAGACCTGTTTGCAACTAAATAAGTACCTAATGTTGTTCCTGTGTATATGTATGTTCCCATCATATCTAATCCGGTTTGACCTGTGTACGGATTTGCAGTGTTAATCACCTTTGTTATGCTTTGTGTTGTCCAAGGGCTTTCTAAAAAAATTGAAACTTTATAATCTGTGGATCCTGTATATGAATGTGACACAAATGGAAATGTTGTACCAACAACTCCCTTGTTGATTGGAAACGACCCGGATGTCCCGTCACCCCAATTAATTGTGTAATTCTGTTCAACAATTGTTCTTAATTTATCAGGATTGACTGAGCTATAAACTTTCAACAATGAACCTGTTTGCGAATAAAGAAAGTTAACTATTTGTTCTACTTGTTCTATGGAACCAGAGCCATTTTCATCAGCAAAGCTTACCATTACCCCCATTTCATCAGCATCAGCATTTAAAAAAATTGGTAAATTATAATCGGATTGAGTCTGTTCAGATGGAACTGAATACCAAGAACTACCATTCCATTTATAATGCCCATCACTTAATGAACTAGAAACAATATAATATGTTAAACCGGTTGATGGTGATAAATTATACGGATTACCATTTTCATCGGTACCAATCCATGGAACAATATTGTCATTATAATCGTACCAACTTTGAATAGTTGAGTCAACAATTTTAACAGTTTGTATGTTAGGTTTTAATATGGTATATTCTAGTTTACTCATTTTTCGTAAAATTTAATTGGATTAAAAGTTTGACCTGTATTCCAACCAACCCTTTGATTCATTGTGCTTCCAGTTTTATATGTTGCAGTTCCTCCTGTATATGGATACATACAATAGGTTCTGTCGATATGATTAAAATCTACTTGATAATACATGTCGCTTGTATCATTAACACTATGTCCTGATGTAAAACCACTATTCATAAAATCAATAATTCCTGCTGTTTTTGCATTAAAGAATTTTGCTGACATAAAAAACGTATTACCATTTTTGTTACCAAAAAAATCAGTATCATCTAAAACACTTTCATCTTCAAACCAAAACAAATACATGTTTTCTTTGTTTCTATAATTGGTACCTTGAAAAACAGGTACATGAACATAAAAACTAATACCATTATCTAAATACAAATATTTTTCACCTAATGGTAATGATAAATTTTTTGCAAAAACTAATTTTCTATTTTGTCTATATGGGGCCTCAAAACAAATGTTATTCGCTTGTGATAATACCCATTTACCTGTTGATGTTTCAGGGTTATTGTTTGTGTTACCGGTAACAGATGATGTATATATGTTGCCAGTGTTTGTTGAGTCAATATAATAAATAATTTCGTTTAAACCATATGTAACTCTTGGGTCCCAATTTTTAGATGGTGTTTTATAAAATTCCAATCTAAAAAAGCTACGTGTTGCTTGTGCTAACATCATTTCATTTTCTCTTAATGTGATATCAACAGATGGTGCTTGATAATTTTGTACGAATGTATTATTTCCATTATCAAAGAAAAATGAATACCAAATATCTGTTTGCTGACCAACAGAACCATTATACGATTTATGAATATATCTAACAGTTTCATAATTCTCAGCAGGATTAATAATAGTATCTAAAACCTCATCTCTAAAATTAGCAAGATTATCTTGCCAACCTAAATCAAGTTGAAAATTTTGTTCGCTATTGAAAACGACATTTTTTGTATCATCATTTCTTAATATCTTCATTAACAATTATTTTTACTATTATATGATGTAAATCCTGTTTTAGGTAAATCATTCTTATTTGTATATGTTTGTTCGTTTCTTAAATAAAAATTAATATCAGTCATAACGTGATGTGTATTATTAATAAATGGAAAGTTTGTTCCATTACCATCTGTATCGGTAAAACCATGGTCGTATAAATCCCTCCATTTCCAAACTTTATCTACCGCATCGTATCTTGTATTCTCTGGTAAAAATAAAATATCTTTAGTATTTGAACTTTCAATATATGGTGATAGTTCTCTTAATTTTATTCTATAGTGTGGCTGATAATAATAACCAATTGTGTTTTCTGGTGTTGCGCCTGTAAAACCCTGTACATCACCATCTTGTCCGTGATTAAACAATGTAGTCGTTCCGTCACTTGCTGTTTTTCTATGTGAAAATTTATGAAACGCTTCGCTAATTATTCTTTCCTTAAAGTCATAAAAGTTGTATTCAACAAACGCACCTGTAAGACCTGTGGTGCCGATTGGTAATGTGGCACCTGATGTAAATCCTGTTACACCAGAATTACTTGTAAATGTCGTACCAGTTGGTATCGCTGTTTCAGTTGAATCAGTAAACATTTGGTCTATCCAATCATTATGGAAATTAAATTTAAAACCGACTTTAGGTGGGTATGTAAAAAACCCATTTCCATTTCTTAGTAAAATAGTTGCATATACTTCCGTTGGTGTATATCCTAAATTATTTGTTATACCCGTAAGTATTAATGATTTTTTAAAATCAAATAAAACTGATTCCATTCTATTTCTTTCAACAATAAAATCTTCTTCACCTAAAAGATTTTGATATAGCACTTTTTTTTCATCTCTGAATAAAGATTTTTCAAAACCAATTTTATCTAAAATATAATCGGATTGTGTTGTTAATGTTTTATGTTTATGTACATAATATTGTGATGTTGTACCTGTGATATTTTTAATATTTAAACATCTTTTACCTGTTAAAAACGTTACGCCACTTAATGTAAAACCTGAAGTGAATTCACTTTTTAATAAGTTAATTACGTATTTTTCTGAATCATATATTTCGTTTCCAATACTATCAATATAAATTGTGTTTTTTTCTAACGCTGTACCATTTAATGTACCACCACTTAATATTATATATTCCCCTTGATTCATACCATGCTCTACAGGTGATGTTAATACATAATATGGGTCCATATCTTCAACCCTAAATGGGATGCCATCTTGAGCTTTAAATGAATATGATGTTCCACCACTTAAACTATAAACAATTGGGTATTGTGTGTCACCAGTATAAACATAACTTAGATATAAATTCCAATTATGATATGGTGCATCAATTGATGTTATTGCTGTGTGACCGGTATAACCTGTTGTCTGTACATTAGTTTGGTATGTTGTAATAGATGAACCACTGGTTGGTATATTAACTTCTCTAACGACATCGTTTCTCATTAATGCAAACTCATTATATGGGACATAACCTGAATTGTTTAAAAGTGTTCCATCATCAACTAAATAAAGATTTTTTTTGAATGGTGTGTATGTTGTTGAACCAGAATATAAATTACGAAATACCATTTTTATTTTTCCGTAAATTTTATATTGATTTGACTGATTTCTTTCTTTATCAAATAATTCATTTAAATTTAAAACAACATCCATATCACCTTGTCGAAGTAATTTATTATCGTTATCTAAATTTAAATTTAAATTAACATCCTCATCGGGTGCTTTAAAGTATCTTTTACTTGGTAATATAATTTTTTTCTGTTCCATTAATTAACTGGTGGAAATGCTCCTTTTGGTCCAAACTGGTCCATAAATTTATCAAGCCCGGTTTTTCCGGCTTTCAGTCCAAAATAAAATTGAAATGGTGTAGAAAGTATTTGTTTTGTACCATTATAATAATCCTCTCTTTTTGGTAATATAAAATCAACACCTGTATTCCAAGATATTGTTTGCCAAGTTCCTGCAGCACCATAACGAATATATAACGTACCGCTAGTTGGATTTATAACTTCACTTGATGAACTTTTTAAAACAGTAAAGCCGGGATATTGTGAGTTATAATCTGTATATGACATACTAGATGGTATGATAGCATCAAACTCAATAGCATTAGTTAAATTCATTCCTGAAATTGTTAAACCACTAAATGTATTTGTTATTGGTAATAAAATATATTGGTCTGTTTCGTTGTTTGGGCTACCACTCAATGTGTAACCATACGTCATTCCTTGTAATGGTTGTACTTCAACTGAACTATAATCCCATGATTGATTGTCCGATGTTATTTCACTTGTGCCACCAAAACCAGTTCCTTTTTTATCCCATAAATAAAATGGTACTTTTTGTGATGCTTCAGTTAATCTACCTGGTTCATTCAAACAAGTTCTAATTCTAAAACCATCTTCATCTAATTCCATGGTAACAGGTAATGGCCCCCAATAATTATCCTTTTTAAAAACTTGTGGATATAAATCTGGATCTAATATTTGATAAGAATAACCAATATATTTTGGACTTTGTAAATCAAACTCTTCAATACCCGCCTCATTATTAATTGAAATTAATTGTAATAAATCTCCATCAAATACGTTATTAAAACTTTGTCCTGTAAATCCCGCATTATTAAAGAAACCATCTAAACCAAAAGTCGCATTAGTAACATCCATTCTATAGTTTATTGCTAATCCCATTAATTCACCAAAACTTTTAAATGATGTTGGTCCTATTGATCGTGATACAGAACAGTTAGGATCTAAATTTTTATCAATACATATTTCTTTAATAAACTCATCTCTTGGACCTAAATCAACAATAGTTGTTGGAAATCCAAGTATACCATTTAATCTTTCAAATGTTGACCCGTCACTACTACTAAAAGCCGAACGATAATAAAATCTATTTGGACCTTCAACGAATCTTACAACATTCCTACAATATTTTATGGCGGTTTCAATTCCTTTATTAACTTTTTTTGCTTTAAACTGAAAAAAATATAATGATCCGGATAACCAATTGTCTATGAAACCATAATTAACAATTCCACCACAAAACATTTTACCAACTCTTTTTCTTTTATAATATTCACTTAAAATATCTAATAATCTAGTATTACTTTGTGAACCTGGTACCATAAAAAATATACCATTTGTAAATTCAGATTTGCCAGAAGTTGTTGTTCTGGTAAATGTTTTTCCATTATATGATCTTGGTAAAGCGTACCCATCGGAATCTGAAACATTTGTGGCGACCACATCAGTACCCGCAGATATAGTTGAAACACCACCTCTCGATCCTTCAGTAATTCCAGTTTGTGTATAATATAAAGAAATTAAAGATTCATTATATGGTGTATCATATAATCCACATCCCTCTTCTAATGGTATTATTGCATCGGTAATTGATCCATTTACCCCATAATTTAAACTTACGATATCATATGTAAATGTGCCATTTTCTACTACAAAGGAATTACTCGGATCATTAAATATTAACAAAGGTTGTCCAGCAAATGTATAATATTTAATAAATAATTCCCCTGTGGTATTAAGTGCACTTAGTGGAAATACACCTGTATTTGTTTTTATACCATAATTTTCTTGTATTCCTAAAAAATTATCTATACTTGTAGGTGTTGTTGCACCTGTACACTGTTCGTTTGTTGGCTGTGTAAATGTAATATATCCATCGGGCGTCGTGCCGGTGATAATACCTATTGGATTAGCTAAAACACCAAAGTCAGTTACGCGAAAATTTATTTCCCCAACGACACAATAATCAACATCTCCACCTCCATCTGAAGTTAATGCCTCAGTACTACATTCATCACATTCAGGATAAGACACTAACGGTAAACCTTTTTGACCTGTATCCATTAGACTATAACCAACGGTTCTCATCCATCTACCTAAACCACCTAATGGACATACACCTAAAAAACAAGTTCTCTGAAATGCAGTTCCGATTGATATAAATAACTTTGATAATACATTAAAAAATAATAACGTAACAATGTTAAATAAATTTTCAATTGCTAATAAAACATCCGATATTAATAATGGGAATGTATAATTTTTTGTTCCAAAATTAACAGGTGGTGTTACATTATCTGCACAATCTTCCTCTTCATTTGGAACTAATTCTTTTAATCCTAAATATTTATTTTTTCCAAATCCATTATTATTAACATATGATGATTGTAAAGAAGATACCGTATAAACTTTATTATAATTAAATCTATAAAAATAATCTCTTGGGTAAAACTGACCTCCTTCGTTATATAAAATACCGTGATCACTATTCACACTAACTGCGTTTTGTGGATACCCACTCCATTCAGTTCCAAAATAATATGATTTATCATCAATATTTTGATTAGTTATTGGGGTACTAGTATGGTATTCTCTAATATTTGGAATCAAATAATCCGCATTATTTCTTGCACGTTCAATACCTTTATCGTTTAAATTAATTCTAAAACGATAACATGCCGATGTTGCAATACCTTTGTTTGAATCATTCGTATATTCATTTTCACCAAATTCATTTGTAATAACATAATCCATATTCATTTCCAATGGTAAAACAAATCCACCATCATCAGGAATGTCCTCATCAATTGGAAGATACTCTAAATAAGGTCTGTCTCTTATACACATCTGACGCTGCCGACGAATAGAGAGGTGTAGATCTCGGTGGTCGCCGTAT
>ENA-OSIY01001680-OSIY01001680.1-marine-metagenome-genome-assembly--contig:-NODE-1680-length-11741-cov-8.529064_pt1 | contig 11741 bp, 19 predicted proteins | sample MGYA00237884_ERZ534233 | MGnify/ENA primary metagenome ERZ534233 (study PRJEB26412, sample SAMN06343840) | marine metagenome | isolation source: estuarine water | place: USA: Columbia River Estuary... | reverse complement strand
GCCGCAGAAGAAATGATTGATTTTTATAAATCACATGCCGAACTACGACGAGAACGAGAAGCCACTGAAGAATGGCGAGAAAATAACATGGAGTACGATATGCGTAGTACTTCATGGATCTGCGATAAAGTAAAAAGCGATGATGTCTATGCACAGAATCTCTATGCCGCAATGTGCAACAACGAGTTTCAACGCAACGATATGATGCCTATTTTAAAAGATCAAAAGTGGAGTTGTAGTTGGAGAAGCTCTGGCGGTATTGTTGCAGACATGCAAGAAAAGGGCGATTACATTGATTGGTACTGTAGCGGTATTAGAGATACAGCACCAATAGAACAAAGTGAATGGGATAATTTAACTTTAGAACAACAACAACGATACAAGGAAACAGAAGCCTATGTATCGGAAAGTGTGGTCACTGATGAAATCAGAAGTGACTTAAAGAAACTAGGTTGGCTAGTACTAGCAGATACTGAAAATATTAATTTTTAGACAAAAGACATTAAATATATGCATGAAACAAAAATTAATAGACATCTTTTTAACAGCTAGTTCCAAAAAAGTATTCATAGTACAAACAGTTGTAACATTACTTGCAATTATGGGAATACCCTTCTTTGATTGGGGCTGGCCAGAAGTCTTTGCTATTTTTATAGGACATTTACTTTATGGAGGCATTGGAATTAGCATGACTTATCATAGATATTACAGTCATAAAAGTTTCGAATTTAAATATAATTGGATCAAACAGTTGGCACAATTCTTTGGAATTGTCAGCGGCCGCGGAAGTCCAATAGGATGGGTATATGTTCATCGTGAGCATCATGCTTATTCAGACACTGAAAAAGATCCGCACGATCCGGCAACTAAAGGTTGGAGAATCTTCTTTCATAATATGATTGATTACGGAGGCAAGGTTAATAAAAAATGGATTCGAGAATTATTTAACCGAGAACAACTTAACATCAACAAATATTATATGCTTTACATCTATGCCTATGTACTTGCATTATTATTAATTAGTCCGTGGGCTTTATACTTCTTTTATATTGTCCCATTGACAGTTAGTGCGTGGAGTTTAAATAGTTTTGTATATTTTAGTCATAGCTACGGTACAAGAAATCATGATAATGCCAGAGACAATAGCAGAAATAATTGGCCAATTGCTATATTATTATTTGGTGAAGGGTGGCATAATAATCATCATTACAAAGCCAGCAATTGGAATTTACATGAAAAATGGTATCAATTAGATCCGTTATCTTGGATTATTAGATTAGTGAAAGTGTAATAATGATTAAAATATTGTCATCACACGATTATGCGGTTGCCATGGAAATTCTAGACCTCAAGGAAAAAGCAGGCGGAATGCAAAAACCCAATAATATAACTTTACATAGTATCTTTTTAAAATATTTTGTAGGTGATTCTGACCAATGTATAGCGTTGGGATATTTTGAAGAAGATAAATTAATATCTTGGGTGACACTACGATTCATCTATAGTTTAAAAAACAAATTTGTTAATACTTGGAATATTACAGGAATGTTTTCTTCAAAGTTTGACAACATGTTTAGCTTTAATCGTCCTGAAATAGGATTATTAATAAAAACGGCTTTTGAAATTGCCGAGCACAGACATTGTTGGAAATATTATTATACAATATCAACTAGTCACCAATATTTGTATGATCGTCTTTGGAAAAAGAATAATTATTTGCCAACTGGCAGATATACAACTGTAATAGAACAAACTGTTGACCCACTAGATTTTCATATTAAACGATACTATGCAGATATTATAGGTACTAGAGATTATAACGACGAGTTTGTTATTAAACGAAGGATGCTTAATCCCGAATTTAGAATTAAATATGATTCTTTACACGAATTAGAATTACAAGCTACACATAAAAAATACTTTGATTACACTCAATTTAGCTTTGAGTATGCTCAACAATTAATGTCCACAAAAAAAGTTCTTAATATTGCAGAGACTTTAGTTAACGTTAATTTAATATCAGAAGAGAAGTGCTTAGATCCTGTTCAGTTAGATATCAGTTGTGATGATGAAATTGTAAATACACAATGAACATAATTTTTTATTTCTTTTTATGGACGTTAATTCTATATATTATTCATAGATTAGCACATGTCATACCTTTGTTAAAAAAGTATCATTTTGACCACCACCGTGTTATTAATTTAAACGAAGTTAAGTGGAACTGGAACAATCTATTATTGTATAATGACACAAAAGATAGTACAATAGATTTGTGGTTAACAGAAGTCATACCTACGTTTATTTTTTCCGCAGTAACAGGACAATGGTGGATTATTATTTTTTATTATTGTTGGGCCGCTTTAATTCAAGAGCGTATAGAACATAATAAATTTTTTAATATACCTGTACTAACTTCGGGTAAATGGCATTTAATGCATCATGGTACAGGAAACTATAATTATGGTCTTTTTATATCATTATGGGATAGAATTTTTAAAACAAATATAAAATATGAATGAATTATTAGAAGACCCGTATCTTTATTTTAACAGTAACCCATTAACAGACTCTTTAGCTAATAATTGGCAAACAATACGAGATGAATTTTATACTCTCTTATCTACTGAATTCAACTATGATGCGGTATTTAATAAAATTAATCCGCAAGTAAAACATGACCCCGACGGCGAAGATCACATACTATACAATGGCAGATTTAATAGTGTGCCCGTTTATTTAAAAAGAGAATTATTAGATAGATATGAAGCTAAGGATTGGCCAAAAGACAAAAAAGAATTAATATATAATGCACGTTTAAAACATCTTCCATTTATAACAAATTTCATCAATGAATATAAACATATAATGGGCGCAACAACCTTTAATATAAGTTTTCCTGGTAGCTTATTAAGCCATCATTTCGGACTCAGTCCTGATTATCTAAGATTACATCTATGTTTAAAGGAAGATCATAACTGTATATTTGATATAGAGAACTGGAGACATACTTGGAAAGAAGGAGAGTTATTTGCTTTCGATGATGCACATGTATTACACGGCACTAAACATTATTCAACCGATAGTTCAACTAACAGAATTATATTATTAATAGATATTAAAAAAGATTATCTAAAGCAATATGCAAAATCGTGGCCCAGCAGAACAGAAAAACCAGAACGCTTTCCTATACCAAATTTAAGAGGATGGGTAGAAAACAGCGTTAATTTAGGAACCAATGTGTTTGTAAACGAATGGCCAAAAAATATTAAACCTACAAAAATTATATGATTCACGGAACTGAAAATAATTGGTATAAATGGTATTACAACGACAGTGACTTTTTTACTAATAGAACAGACCCGAATGAAGTTTTTCGTAGTCATTTTAGTACATATACTAGTTCTATACATGATTTTAAAACAGAAGCAGTCAAGGCAGCGGCAAGTACTCTAGATCACTATCCAGACTTAAAACCCGTTGTATTTTTTAGTGGCGGTGTAGACAGTGAAGTTATGTTAAGATCATATTTGAATATAGGATCAAAACCAGATGTAGTTGTTGTTCGTTATGAAAATGATTATAATAAAAAAGACGTAGACGATGCTGTTGAAATTTCTAAGTGTTTGAACGTTGATATTAAAATCCTAGATATGAATTTGCAACATTATTATGAAAATGAAGCTACAGAAATTGCAGATATCGCACAAATAGATCGTCCTAGAATGTTGCCTAGTTTAAAATATATAGACTTGATAGGTGATGGTTTACCTATTCTCGGAATGAGCGATGTTAGATGGTTTCAGCCCAAAGATCATAGTTACAAAAAACAGTGGCTTGGACAATGTCATGAATACGAGTGTGGTCCAGACAAATATATACAAGCAAAAAATAGACCTGCAATCTATCAATGGTTTAGATGGACACCCGGTTTGATGTTATCCTATACTAAAATGCTATGGTTTCAAAGGCTAATTCAAGGCGGCTATCCTGGCGAAGATGAAATTGATAATACAAAAATAATTGGGTTTAGTGAACAGTACGGAGAATTGCTCCCTCGAAAAAAGCTAACTGGATTTGAAAACATAGAAACTATAATAACAGAATTTGAAGAGCATCTATTTTTTAAAAATCGTGGGTTGATTTATAGAGGAGAATGTAAAAGAACTCTAAGTCAAATGTGGGCAGAAATTACAGGCGACACTTACAAATTCACAATCGACAAAGATAATACAGATAAATAAAATATAAACAAAGGTTATCCATGTCTAAAAGTTTAAAACATATACTATTCACATCAAATACTTCATATCTGCCATATATTCAGATATCGTTGACTGTTCTAGTGTTGGCTTATAGTTTTCTATTTTCACAAAATTTAAATATGTGGTTGTTTAGTATTTTAATGTATGTGTTTATTGGTTGCTTTGGTATTAGTCTGGGTTATCATAGACTGTTAACACACAAATCTTTTAAGACAACTAGATTTTGGGAAATGTGGTGTACAATATGGGGAGCACTGGCCTTTACTGGCAGCAGTATCGGATGGGTAGGCATGCACAGAGATCATCATCGTTACAGCGATAAACCAGATGATCCACATAGTCCTCATCACAGTAAAACCAAATCTTTGATTGCCGCATATGATTATAAACCAAACAAGTGGTCTATCAGAAATTTAATATTTGATCGTTTTCATACATTTATTCACGAATATTACTTTGGATTATTAATTATATGGACAGCCATATGGGCTTTAATAGATCCAGCGTTAATGATGCATGTTGTTATTATTCCAGCTGTCATTAGTATATGGGTCAGTACAACCAGTAACCATATGAATCATAAGTGGGGATATATCAATTTCCCCACTACGGATAAAAGTAGAAACCTTTGGATCAACGCAGTCTTTACATTCGGCGAAGGCTGGCACAACAATCATCATGCACGACCTGGTAACTACGACTTTGGTAGCGGCACCAGCGGCAAATGGTGGGAGTTTGATTTTGGTGCAAGAGTCATTGAATTAATAAGGATAAAGTAATGTCGGTGCTATTCTGTCCATTGGATATTCCTAGGATAGTCCCACAAGACTGGGACGAATGGTGGCATACCTGGGAATCATCAAAAGTCATGCCAAAGGTTAATGCAAATCATAACCCTGTTGCAGTAGACTGGTTGGGTTTGGATTTATTTGTTAGACCTGGTTATACAACATCGTACGAAGCACCCGTGGCCGAGCAAAATCCTACTATAGTAGATTTATGTAAACAAGTATTTGACACTATGAATTTTAGAATTTCTAGAATACGTGTGATAGAAAATTTAGTGCCAGTGTTGGCTCACACTGACAATTCTTTACCTACTGCAAATATTAGAAGTTTTCTATGGAATACATATAAAGAACCTGTTTGGACATTTGCAAATAGTAAAGAATCACATAAACTTATTATGCCAGAAGAAACAAATAGTTTTTTTTATTTAGACGGAGTTATAACTCACGAAGCAATCTATGATAAAAACTACAGCAAAGGAGTCTTGGCTGTCCATGGTGCACCTGACACAAATTTTAGATCAATGGTTGAAAGAAGCTATAAAAAATATTCAGATATATCATGGGCGGCAGTAATATGAATTTAGAAAGATACAAACTACCCGCTTGGCAGATATTTTGTCACATGTCAGCATTGTATTGCGTTTATAGTTTTACTGCCACTGATTATCTAATATCTTTACTTGCATATTTTATTACAGGATGTCTTGGAATAACAGTTACTTTTCATAGATTATTAACTCATAAAAGTTACGATACATTTAATTTTATTAAACAATTTGGTACAATATTTGGCACATTAGGCGGAGTAGGATCTAGTTTGGGCTGGGTAAGTATACACAGAGAGCATCATCGATACAGTGATGGAGTTAAAGATACTCATAGTCCTAAAAATGGATGGTTCTCTGCTTTTTATGGAAGTGTACTTGCTAAACCTAAAATACAATATGTAACTGATTTAGCCCGTGATAATTTTCAACTTAAGATTCATACGTATTATTGGACTATCAATATAGTGTATGCTTTGTTGTTATTAATGATAGGTGGTGTTAGCCTGTGGATGGCAATGCATGTATTTCCTAGTTTTATTTTATGGACAACAATGAGTATTGTAAATACCTGCGGACATACATGGGGGTATCGTAATTATCCAGATACTAGAGAAGATAGTAGAAACAATTGGTTTGCGGCATTAGTAGCATGGGGAGAAGGTTGGCATAACAATCATCACGGTGATCCAGCCAATCACAGTTTTCAAGTTCATTGGTGGGAATTTGATATTACTAAACAAGTTATTAAATTAATTAAAATTTAAAATGGATAAAAGAGATTGTGTCTACGATTTAAACGTAACAGATATCGAACTGTTCAATACTCTGCGTAGACTTATTAATGACAACGATGCTACTTGGCAGCGCACAGAACCACATCGTGAGTTGACTAATAGTTTAATTAGTTTATTTCCCAAAGGCAAAGACTACGATAAAATTAAAGAAAAAGTCGATTCGTTAGTCCATCCTGGATACCTTAAATTTAGAATTTATAAATCATTGCCAGAATCACATTACAAGTTACACACTGATGGGTACTGCAAGTCTCGTATTAATGCAATTATATCTAATGCCAACGATAATTATGCAACAGAGTTTTTTGATGCCAAAAATGATACATTTTTGAATGTATCATTTAGACAGGATATGTTAACCGTGTTTAACACTATGATTCCTCATAGAGTACATAATTACGAAAAAGAAAAATGTCGTTATGTCTTTTCAGTAGAATATTCAATGCCCTACGAAGAACTTCTTAAATTCATGTTAGAGAAATAAAATTTAAAATATGAACGTAAAGTCATTTAATACACTGACTGAAATTGAAAAAACTAATTTTTATGCAGATCTAAAAAAGATAGCCGGCTCAGGCGATCCGGCTGCAGAAAATATGTGGCACGATGACTGGTTATTTCATACAAATACGTTGCCTTACCTATTAGAAAGTACTAATAGATTTCCTCCTGATTTAGGAGAATTTTATATGGTGTACGATCGAAATGAATTTATTGCCTGCGGCGGCGTTTATAAATCTGCCTTTGATCCACATATTGCATTGGCCGGAGTTAGAACTTGGATTAATAAAAATTACAGGAACAAAGGTATTGTAGGCGACACTCTTTTAACAATACACAAGCAATGGGCAATAGAAAATAACTGTAAACAGATTGCACTAAGCTTCAATGACTATAATAAAAATATTATAAATATTTTCAAACGAAATAGATTGGGCGAAGAAAATAATAGATTAGGTAAAAGAACTACTAGAAATTTGTTCTATAATGGGATCAAAGAACTTGACTTTCCTGTAACAATACAGTATACTAAGCAATGGGTGATATATGAACAACTAGATCCCGAATGGACCTATGATTGGTCCATCATTGAACACAAGGAATAATATGGCTAGAATTACTAGTGAAAAGGCAGCAGAAGCAATAGGAAATCGTTTTGATTTAGTACTAATTGCAAGTCAACGTGTTAGAGAATTAAAACGCGGTGCAATGCCTAAAGTTCCAAAGGGCAAAAATGGTGCCGGAGTAACAGCACTACGTGAAATTGAAGAAGGCTTCATAGGTAGAGATTATTTAAAACGAATTAGGTAAATATCAATAAAGGTGCGTTTATGAATTTAGATAAGTCAAATATTAATAATATTATTTCACAGAGTTGTCAAACACAACGCAACTGGGATATATCTAAAGAGATACCGCAAGAAGATTTAGATATAATTTTAACAGCAGTAACTCAATGTCCAAGTAAACAAAACATTGCTCATTATAATATACATTCTATTACAAATAGAAGTTTAATAGAATCTATTCATGAACACACCGCAGGGTTTGCCACAGGCTACAGTACAGATTCATACATGGAAACAAACAGTCAGACATTGGCAAATTTGCTGTTAGTGTTTGAATCTAAAGATATTAGTGTTAAACATGATACAATATCCTATAGAAGTGATGAAACTGTTATGCTAGTAAATGGTGAGTTGTCATCTAATGCAAGAGATTTAATATACCGAGATAGGATAATGTCAGTTGGAATTGCTTCTGGATATGCTAACCTGATTTCTAATATTTTAGGTTACAAAACAGGATATTGTGCATGTTTTGATCCGGATCCTATACGTAATATTTTAAATGCCACTGGTGATATATTATTAATGTTAGGTATTGGCTTTGGTAATCCAGATATTAGTAGATTAGTACACCAGCAATCGGGATATGTTTATCCATCAAAACCAAAACAATCTATACAAGTATCTTGGCACAAATAAGTTATGCATTATTCAATTAAAAATATTCTTTTTAAAGAAGAATTAGATTATTTTATCAACTATTTTTATAGCAATGAACGCTTTGTCACCAATGGAATGGAAAAGTTATTGATGCCAAAAGATGATTTAATTTTCATGTCTTACATAGATAATTTCATTAAAACTAAACTTCATATAGATAATTTTAAAATTGTAGGGGATAATTTTTATAAACATAGTAATAGTTATTACCCGCATTGTGATGCAACTAATGAAAAGGCTTGGTTAAACATAGTTGTTCCTTTAGAAAGATATACAGTATCCGGGCAACAAAATTTTATTGTGTTTGATCAGCAGTGGTTAGGAACTCCGACAACTTGGATGGGAAAAGTTCAAATGCAAGGAGATTATGTTAGTAATAAAAAATCAAACACACGACCTTGCGACAGTGAATTATTTTCATTAGGTACAAATAAAGAATTGCCTAACAATATTTGGACAGAAATTAATGAATATAAATTTGATAAAGATTATTTTTTTAGTATGTCGGGAGAATTGCACGAATGGGAACCCGGTAACATTATTGTATTTGATAGCAAACATATACATGCTACAGGAAAAATGAAATCAGGAAGTAAATTAGGACTCAGCATAAGGATAGAAAATCAATGAAATATGCAATAACAGGTCATACAAAAGGTATAGGCAAATATATTTTTGATAAGATGTCTCCTAATGCCGCGGGATTTAGTCTTAGTACTGGTTATGATATCAATGACAAAGAAGATCGTCGTAGAATAATTAGAGAATCTCGAAACTGTGATGTTTTTATAAACAATGCAGAATCTAATTTTTCTCAAACATATATGTTGATTGATCTATTTAAAGAATGGAAAGATTTAAATAAAACAATTATCAATGTAGGTAGCAGAATAGCCGAAATTAAATTGCCCAGTGATAAATTAGAATTATTAGAATATCAATCGCAAAAACTTAGTTTAAAAACTGTGGTCAATCAATTACAAGGGTATCCTTGCAATGTTACATATAAATGGTTTGCATATGTGGGCACTGATAGAATTTTAAAAAAATATCCTCATTTTACAGAAAAAGATTACTTGACATTAGAACAAGCATCTAATATAATTTTATCATGAAAATAGCAATAACCGGACATACCAAAGGTATAGGATTAGCCACAGCTACCTTACTACAAGCCCAAGGACATGACGTCGTTGGATTTAGCAGACACAACGGGTGGGATTTAACAGATAAGATAACTCAAGAAGAATTTATAGATACGTTAGATAGCGGTGATTATGACTGTTTTATCAATAATGCATATCCTCATAAGTTTTACAAAAGTATGGAAGGATATTTGCAAGTAGAGTTACTAAATCAAGCATGGTTGTTATGGGAAAAGAAAGATAACAAGATGATTATTTGTATTGGCGCCGCAACTTCAATTAATACCAAAAATTATTTTCATCCATATAGCATACATAAAAAAGCGTTAGATGATACATGCAATCAATTAAGAAATATCAGAGAATGGCCACATGTGATTAATATCAAGCCGACATATGTAGATACCCAGATTATTAATCATTTAATTAATGTTAAAAAATCTACACCCAACGAAGTGGCAGAATTAATACTATGGGCTATGACTAACAAAGTTAAAATAACAGATTTAACGTTTAGTTCCTTTAATTTAAAATAAATAAATACAGTTATGTACAATCATTTTAAACCGGCATATCCATATTTTAAAGAACTAAAAGAACAATGTTTATTACTAGCAGAAAAATATGGAAACTGGGATACTCGACCTGACGGCCAGATAGCTGTGCAAACAGACGATCCCATGGTTGATAATTGGTATGCTGGCACTGGTCAAAGTCAAGCAAAGACAAATACATGGGAACATAGTTTTTCCTATATGCAACCTAGTCTTCGAAGAACAGTGATAGAAGAATATCTTAAATGGTTAGAAGTGCCTGTGTATAGAACAAGGATTATGATGTCAAAACCTAAAGGATGCTACAGTATTCACAGAGACTATAGCCCCAGATTGCATTTACCTTTGGTAACAAACAAGCAATGTAATTTTCTAATTACAGAGCCATTGACAATGTTTCATTTGCCAGCAGATGGAACAACAACGTGGGTTGATACTACAAAACACCATACTTTCATGAATGGAAGTACAGAAAAACGATTACACTTAGTAATGATAGTAAAGGAATAATATGATTACAATTACAGAAAACGTTAATACAAAAGTATCAGCAATATTAAAAGATGAAAATGATCCAACTGCAAGTCTGCGAGTTTTTGTTCAAGGTGGAGGCTGTAGCGGAATGAGCTATGGTTTTACTTTAGAAACAGAACAAAATGAAGATGACTTTGTCATAGAACAACAGGGCGTTAAGTATCTTGTTGATGCTATGAGTATGCAATACTTACAAGGTGCCACCATTGATTATAAAGAAAGTTTCGAAGGAGCCAACTTTATAATCAGCAATCCTAATGCACAAACAAGTTGCGGGTGTGGTTCAAGTTTCTCAGTATGAGATTGTTTAATACTACATTTAAACTGTATGCTTATAAGAATAAAGATCGGTGTGATTTAAGCATAAAAGTAAATGAAAGTTTGGTAATGACGTATAAACTTACCCATGATGAAATTAAACAATTTTTTAATGAGTATGATATTATAGAACCGATTACAAACAAGTATGGAGTTCAACTCACTTCTAATGCAGGACAATATTGGTTTGTTATGCTTAAAAAACATTTCGATGCGGTTCGTATTACAGTGAGCAACAATGGTGCAGACTTTAATCATAGAGTTGAAATTGCAGATTGGCTAGCGTTAATTCAAACATACAACTATCAGATGTCTAATCCTCAGGAATGGGATAACAAATGATAGTAAACAAAATTACTGAAGCAACTATCTACGAAAGTCCAGACGGTGGCGAAACCGTTTATGTCAGAGAGTTTGGTGGCGAACAACGACAACTTCACGTTCAGAGTCCACGAGCAATTAGTATAATTGATCAACTGGCAGAAGACAAACTTTGGGGCGATATTCGCAGAACAGCCAAAACCAATCCCGCACTTAGACAAGCATTAGACGAAGTTGTATTAATCTATACTTTATCAAAATAATTGACATAAATTCTCTTTTGTAGTATAATACACAATATTACTGGAGAATTCTATGAGTATGCATCTTCATCATCCTAGTCTTAGCTATAATGGCAAGAAAAAAGGTAAAATAAAATTTGCCTCAGCAGAAGCAAAACGAAAGGCCGAAGAATTGGATAAAGAATGGCGAGAGCTACAAAACAAATGGGGATTAGACGCA
>ENA-OSIY01001679-OSIY01001679.1-marine-metagenome-genome-assembly--contig:-NODE-1679-length-11742-cov-7.152422_pt1 | contig 11742 bp, 13 predicted proteins | sample MGYA00237884_ERZ534233 | MGnify/ENA primary metagenome ERZ534233 (study PRJEB26412, sample SAMN06343840) | marine metagenome | isolation source: estuarine water | place: USA: Columbia River Estuary... | reverse complement strand
TTCAAGCAGAAGACGGCATACGAGATTTCTGCCTGTCTCGTGGGCTCGGAGATGTGTATAAGAGACAGCATTTATATGACTTAGAATTGATGGCAAGCGGCATCTCGTCTATTCATAATTCACATAAAAATAAAATTCAATATGTTTTATGTGGGTTTGATTTAAGAGGTACTGTAACCGAAATAGAACAACAAACTAAACAACAAAAACAAAGGCCAATACAACCAACAGAAACTGTTTGGTATAAGTATGAAAAATTTTTTACTGATGATTATAAAGTATTAAATGCACCATATAAAGGATTTTTAAATACATTTAAGGAAGAAAACTATAACGATATTAATGAACCATATCGCAGAAGATGGACAAAAGAAATTAATTCATATGCAACAAATTATAACACATTTGATGTATCTTTAGCTCCACTTGTTGATTCACAATTTAATGCAAATAAATCACAATTAAAAATTATTGAGGCGGGGTTCTTTAAAAAAGCGGTAATTGCTAGTGACGTACAGCCATACACATTAGACTTAATTTCAGCAGTTGATGAGGGTAAATTTAATAATAAAGGAAACGCTTTACTTGTTGGTTCAAAAAAGAACCATAAAGATTGGGCTAGACATATGAAAAGATTAATTGAGAGTCCTAATATGATTGAAGATTTAGGCAATCGATTATACGAGACAGTAAAAGACAAATATTCATTGAAAAAAACTTGTAAAGATAGAGTAGAATTTTTTAAAACAATAAAATAAAACAAACATGTATTACTTAGTTACAATCGGTTATGAAACCGAACAAATGGACAGAGAAGGAAACCCACGTATTAAAAAAGTTAAATACGTACTACAAGCGGAGTCTGTTGAAGAAGCCACAATCGTTGCTTCCAAATACAGGTCTGGTGACATTCGCTCAAGTGAAAGCATTTCAATTGGTAAAATGGCAATTGAATGTGTGATTGACGAAAAGAACACACCAGAATATTACAAAAGCAAGTAGTTATTAGTAAACCCAACAGATGGAATTTTATAGCAAAGAAATACAAATAATGAGACAATCACAAAGTAAACTAGTGCTAGAGTATGTTTCATCTGTTGGCGTTACAATAACATTTGAAGAGTTACAAAAAATGACAGATTTATTTGTTGAATGCTGTTTAAGACCACAAGACGAAGACCTTAAAAAAAGAATTAAGGCGCTAGATAAATGGATAACTGAAAAAAAGTAAAATGAAAAAAGAAGAAGCGGAAGAATATATTAAAAAACTAGAAGCATTTGAAACTTCAATTAATGAAGATAATGACGAATTGGATTTAAACTTTTTAGGTGAATTAAACGATTTATTAGAAAAATTAAACACCGAAATGGTAAATCCAAAATTACAAAAAAAGGATTTTACAAATGAAGATTTTGATTTCAGCTTTAATGTAAATGTTAAAGTAAAAAAATTACACGAAAATGCTGTTATTCCATCATATTCAAAAGTAGGAGACGCTGGCATGGATTTAACAATTACACAGGAAATTGAAAATACAACCTTCAGCGTTTCATATGGTTTCGGAATTGCAATGGAAATCCCACAAGGTTATGTAGGTTTAATTTTTCCTAGATCATCAATTAGAAAGCAAGACTTAATTTTATCAAATTGCGTTGGTGTAATCGATAGTGGATATAGAGGTGAATTACAAGCTACATTTAAAAAAACTAATGGATTAGATTCAATTAAATACAAAATTGGAGACAGGGGTGCGCAAATAGTAATTTTACCATATCCCCAAATAAAAATGACCGAAGTTGAAAATCTATCAAATTCTGAAAGAGGTTCTGGTGGATTTGGTTCAACGGGGAATTAAAACATATTTATAAACAATAACCTGAATTTTTAAAACTATCAATCTTGGCGTATAAAACAAAAACTAAAACAATCCAACCACCTGTATTAGTAGAAGAGAAAAAGACATCACATAAAGATAAGATAAGACAAATCATAAAACGACCTAAAGAAAAGTTCCTAACTGAAAACCAAGAAACCTATTGGAATATTCTTGGTGAAAATCAAATCACATTATGTTTCGGGCCTGCTGGTGTTGGTAAGTCATATATTGCTATGAAACGCGCAGTTGACCTATTATACGACGATTCTAACAAGTATGAGAAGATAATCATAGTTAGACCTGCCGTTGAAGCTGAAGAGAAATTAGGCTCACTTCCGGGCGGTTTAGAAGAGAAATTAGACCCGTACATTTACCCGTCATATTACCTTTTAAATAAGATTATCGGTAAAGAGTCTCGTGAAACTTTAAAAGACATGGGATATATTGAAGTGGCGGCACTTGCTTACATGAGAGGATGGAACGTGGATAATACAATATTAGTATTTGAAGAAGCACAAAACGCAACACCATCCCAAATTAAGTTATTACTAACTCGTATTGGTTATAATTCAAAATTCTTTATTTCTGGTGATTTAGAACAATCTGATAAATTTAAGGACAAAACAAAATCTGGTTTATTTGATGCTAAAAAAAGATTGCAAGATGTAAAAGGTATAGGAATTTTTGAATTTAGTAATAAAGATATCGTAAGAAACCCTATTATTGGTGAAATTTTAAATAGGTACGATTAATAATAAATATAATTCTGTTTAATAGACCCACATCGTTTAATATAATGGTGTGGGTTTATTGTTTACTTATGAGACAAATCGGTTTATATTTTCTATTATGGAAATATTCATAAGTATAGATGGTGTTTTACGAAACACAATACAAAAATTTGATTATCATTATAACGACGCTTATCTAGATTCTGAATTAGAAGAAGGTAATACATTTGAATATAATAAAATTGGTGAGGTGCAGAATGATAATTTATTAAATTATTATAAATTCCAATCAATTGAAGAATTTGAATACTTTGCATATATTGAATATCCTATTGAAATTTTTGGTCACGCAGGATTAAGCTATTCAACAACATTTAGTGATTTACATAAATTAATTTATGATAACCCACAACACAATTATACCTTAGTTGGTTTAGATGAAAAAGGAAAAGCAAAACCTGGTTCATTATTTTTTCTTTCAAAAAATGGATATCTAGGAAATAATATAAAATTTATTACATCAGATGAAATTGAAAATACATGGAATTTGTGTGATGTTTGGATTAGTGATAACAAAAAGATTTTAGATACAAGAACGGAAAATAAAATAGGTATTAAATTTAGTACTGCTTATAACCAATACTTTACAAATAGTTTAGAAATCGGTAAATTAACAGAAATAGAAAATATATGTCCAAATTTTACAAAGACGGAGAAGGATACTACATTGACATTGAATCAATCACAGACAGATGTAGAACCGGAGATACAATAAAAGATGAAGATGGTAGCGAAACTACTGAAGTAAACATTTTCAAATATGAAGTCTTGAAAATGTGTATAGACAGGGTTCTTGGCGATTTTGAAGAAGAAGAGGATGATAGTTTAGGTGGATTATTTAAAAGCAAAAGCCTTTCTTTCCAAATAGCATTTAACACATTACTAAAAAATGAAATATTAATAGAAGACAATGAATAATCAAGAAAATTTAGAAAAATTACAAGCGGCATTAGGTCGTGTTGAAATGAAAGAAAACGTCATATATTTTTTAACATATGACACAAAAAATAACGCAAGAGCAGCTATTAAGCATATCTATGATATGGCTTTGACATTAAAAGAAAATGGATACAATTCAAAAATTTTAGTTGAAGACAAAACGTATAGTGGTGCGTTATGGTTAGGTGAAAAATACAATGTTCTTGATGTTGTAACAATTAAAGATGATAAAGTTGAAATGAAAATTGATGATATTTTGGTTGTACCAGAATATTATTCAAATGTTTTACAACAATTGTCATCAATAAGATGTAACAAAGTTATGCTTGTTCAGCAAAGGGAATATATTTTTGAAACGTTACCTATTGGTAGCAGATGGAGTGATTATGGTTTTGATAGAGTTATTACAACAACTGAAGCATCTAAAAAATATATTTTAGATATTTTTCCAGAAAGTTTGGTTTATATTATTCCACCAATAATCGGTGATATTTTTACACCAACAGAAAAATCAATAAAACCATATATTGCAATTAGTGTTCGTGATAGAGTACAGCACAGAAAATTAATATCTGAATTTTATATTAGGTTTCCACAATTAAGATGGATTACATTTAGAGATATGGTTCAATTAGATTATGTTGATTTTTCAAATAATTTAAAAGAATGTATGGTGTCACTATGGGTTGATGACGAATCAACATTTGGTACGTTCCCATTAGAATCTATGAAATGCGGTGTTCCTATTGTTGGTAAGATACCTAAAACAGAACCAGATTGGTTAAGTGAAAATGGTATGTGGACATATGATGATAATAAAATTATTGAAATTTTAGGTACGTATGTTTTAGCTTTTTTAGAAGGTATCGAATTAACTGAAGAAGTTAAAGAAAAAATGAAAGATACATTATTACCATATAATGAAGATATTACTAAAGGAAATATTAACTCAATATTTAACTCAATTAACAATAAACGAATCGAAACAATTAAAAAAGGTTTAGAAAATTTAAAAGAAAAAGAAGATGCAGAATAAAAATATAACAGCAATTTTACCATTACATAAGATTAATGAAGATTATAAAACAATGTTATTGAATGCTGTTAATAGTGTTGATGATTTTCATAACGATGTAACATTATTAATTGTATGTCCATCAGATGTAAAAAGTCAAATTGACACGATGAATTTAAGTGAAAAACTTGAAATCAAATTTGATGTACACAACAGCAACACTGACTTTATTTCACAAGTAAATCGTGGTATACAAGGTTGTGAAACAGAATGGTTTACAATTTTAGAAGTTGATGATGAATTTAAACCAATCTGGTTGAAATCAGTTACACAATATGTAAATGAAAATCCAGATGTTGATGTGTTTTTACCACTGGTAAAAGATATTAACGTTGAAGGTAAGTTTATAAGTTTTACAAACGAATCTACATGGGCATATGGTTTTACTGAAAAACAAGGGTTTTTAGATAACGAAGTATTGTTAGACTTCCAAAACTTTCAAACAAGCGGTGGTTTATTTAGAACAAAAGTAATGATTGACAATGGTTTATTTAAAGATAATATCAAACTAACATTTAGTTATGAATTATTCTTAAGATTAACACATAATGGAGTTAAGATTTTAACAGTACCTAGAATTGGTTATCAACATTTAAATTTCAGACCAGACTCACTATTTTGGGAATATAAAAATAATGAAGAAACAAAACTTTCAGAGAACGAAGTTAAATTTTGGTTGGAGACCGCAAAGAAAGAATTTTTCTTTAACAATAAACGAGATGTAAATTATCAAATAGCTTAATGCCAAGACCAAGAACCCAAAAAATATATTTTGGGGAGGATCAAGAGAAGGCGGTAGTCAATTACTTAGAAAGTACTGATGAAGCAGAAAAAAATAAGATATTCAATGAATATTTACGTGAACCCCTAATTATAATGGTCGAGTCAATTATTCGACGTTATAAACTTTATAGAAAAGATATGGAATTTGAAGAAATTCATACAGACACCATGTCTTTTTTAATAACTAAAATTAACAAGTTTGACCATACAAAAAACACCAAAGCATATTCTTACTTTGGAACTATTTGTAAAAACTATCTTATGGGTGCCATACAAAAGGACACCAAAGAACAGAATCGTCAAATTTCATACGATGACATATCATCAGACATAGAACAAAGTGAAAAACATTCATATGTTATTGATGATTTTATTATTGATTACAGAGAAGTTATTATTAAACTAACCATAGAATTAGAAGAATTTATGGAAAAGCAAAATTTAAATGAAAACGAACAAAAATTAGGTTATGCTTTACTTGAAATCTTCAGTCATTTCGATAAAATATTCCAAGTTGGTGAAGGTAATAAATTTAACAAAAACCTTATTTTGCTCTCATTAAGAGAAATGACTTCATTATCTACAAAAGAAATTAGAATCGCCCTTAAAAGGTACAAAAAACTATATGATGGGATTTTAGGTGGGTTTTTAGAATAAACCTATTTATTAGATATGAGAGAAAGAAAAAATAATATCACATTAGATGTTGATTCCGCATTAGCTTTAATGCAGGAAATCTATAATGATGTTGTAGAAAATAGAAATACCGCGTCAATTATTATGAAAAAAATGCTGACGTTTATGAAAGATGCTGAAGATATGAGCACAATTGGGCCGGTAATCAAAGAACAACAAAAGGTATTAAACGATTTAACAGAAAAAAAGATTTCATTAGTAAAGCTACAAAGTGCACTATTAAAACAGACAACATCTGGTGGCAAGGGAATGCCTATGGGTAAATTAGAATTATCAGAAGAAGATAGAAAAATGCTAGAACATCTTGTTAATGATGATGATAATAAATCAGAAAACTATTCATTATAATGTCAATAAAAGATAAAATAGCAAAAGTTAACGCTAAAATTGATATTGTAAAAAAGTCACTAGAAGCTGACGACGTATCTTTAAAAATTGACAAAGAAACTCAAGATTTAATTATTAAAGACGCCCAAGAATTACAAAAAAATATTGGAGTTAAACTTGAAAATTTAAAAGCTAAATTAAAAAACAAAAAACTTAAAAAGAAAAATCGTACCAATATTTTTGAGGAAATGTTAAAGACGGTAAGCAAATTTCTTGAAACTGGTAGAAAGGCTAATGAAACAGACAAGTTTGCATCTATTCAAAGACTAAAATACCATGCATATGGTTCTGCAGATGTGACTATGAGAGCATCTAGAAAAATTATAATGGAATGTGCCGAAAGGGTTTTATTTGCTGGTAATGGTATTTGCGGTGATGATAAACAATTTGATTCGCAACGCGATGGTTGTTTTTTAAGTCCAAAAGAGTTCGATTTCTTTAACATGTTAAGAGTACCACCAAATAGTGATTATGGTAAGGTAATGTACGAAACAAAAAACACCAACACGAACAAAGAAAAAATCAATAGAGAATTATATTCAACATTCACATCATTAAATAATAGATATCAATATGATACACCAAGTAATAAAACATTATTTGTTGCAACTTGGTTACCACAAGATCAACAATTTAGTATAAGTGGATTATCTAGAAATTACTCTGGTTCAACAACACAAAATCCAAAAGTAGGTGACTTTTTTAAAGACTATTATTCAAATATGGACGTACCAGATTTGGGAAATATTTTAAAGCAAGCAATGCTTTTAACAACTAAAGCAGTTAAAATTAGTGCTGATAGCACTGGTGTTTCTGTTGGCGGCAGTCCAACTGGTATGGAAGATAATTCTTTTAGTCCTGATTTAGATAAAGCAATCAATGATTTTGAAAGATTTATAAATAAAATTTTTGCGTTTTGTAATCAAAAGGGAAATAATCTAGGTAAACAAACTACTTTCAATTCATTCAACGAAGATGACGAAGATGCAAATTTCTATTTTGATTTTGATGATGTTGAAGGGATTGACTTAGAAGACGAAGATGCAAGAAGAAGAAAGGTACTAGTGTTTAAAGATTGTAATAATTTTGAAGTTCCATATAACGCAAATCATATGGAAGACTTTATTTATTTAGAAGGTAAAAAATCTAACGACGAGTGGGTAAATATCACTTTAGATAAGGTTGCTAGTGATGCATTTGAGCAGTCATTTGGTGGTGTACAATTACCTGATTTTCAAATATCAATAAATTTAGGTTTCATCATTAACATTCCTAAATCAATAATAATGGCGTTATTGTCACCAAAAATTATGTTACCTATTTCAATAATTTATAAATTATTTATAGGTGCGGTAGCGGATGTCAAAGAACTAATGAAGAAGATGAAAGAATGGGTTCTGTGTATTGTTAATGAATTATTTTGGAAATTTATTAGAGAGTTTTGGAAAAGAATCAAGACAGATTTGAAAAACTTTTTATTAAGAATGGTTAGACGTATATTAAAAGACAAATTAAAAAGATATTACTTAGTTATATCAGCATTAATGGCACTTTTGAAAAAAATATTAGAAGATGGAATTGAAACGTGTGATGACTTATTTGAAGCAATAGGATATGCAATTGAAATTGCATTAGATTTAGCCGGTGCAAAAAATTTCAGTATACCATTACCATTATTATTAATTGCTGATAAATTACCTGGTTTTAGTACTGTGAAAACAACCATGGAAGCGCATGAAAAAATGAGGGCTATGGGTATACCGACAGGTCCGGTAAATGGTGAACCAAATTATTTTATAGCGGCATTTGATGCAAATAATCAAGCCTACACAAATAATTTATCTAAAACACCAATAATAACAACAAATAAAATAATGAAAGGTTTGTCCGCAAGTGGGCCTGTAGTAATTCCACCTATGCAAGGGCAAAGTGGTGGTTTATTAAAAATATAAAAAATGGATAGTCAGTTATTAATTGAAGTTGCAAATAATGTTGAAAGTAAATCAAATAATGAATTACTAATAGTTGCAGATGAATTATATGAAGAGTTTGAAAAAACAAAACAATTAATTATTGATTTAACAAGACACTTAGATGGTGTAGAAATTTTATATAACAGGGTTAATAAAGAAATTGAAAAAAGACACAAAGGATAATGAAAATAATTGATATTGGTATATGTATCGACAATAATGACCCATTAGGTATTGGTAGAATTAGAGTTGCACGATACAATGATTATAAAGGACAGGTGGAAAGAGCATTAAAATATAATGCTTGGGACGAAAAGGATATTTTTGTTGCTAATCCGTTTCTACCTAACAATATGAATTTTATTCCTGAGATAAATCAATCAGTTAAAATTTTAAGTTATAATTCCGCTAAAGACACACTCAATATTGAATATATAGCGGGTCCATTTAATACCATGTATGATTACAATGGTCAGACATTTTCACAACAAGTTTCACACACAACATATGGTACGGTAAATAAGAAAAAAAAGGAGATTTTTGCAAAAACTGGTGAATATGTTGAAAAACTAACATATAATGCATTTGCAAAAATAAAAGATTTTGCTGTTTATGGTAAGAATGGTTCAGATGTTTTATTTACTGAAAATGGATTAATATTAAGAGGTGGAAAACTTTTATCTAAAGATGCCGCAAGTGAAGTTAATAGAGAAAACTTAGTTGATTTACCAATAATGGCAAAAAAATCATCTAGGCTTTATTTAAAAAAATTCCCCAAAAAAATGGTATTAGAACAAAAAGCTGATACCAAAGTTAATATCGATTCTAAAGATTTAAAATACATTATAGAATATGATTGTGAAAGTATTTCTGAGAATAATATATACAATGGCCGGTTATATGCTGACGAAAATACGCCAATGACAATAAATTTTTATGTGTATAAAGTATTAAACGCTTTTGGAAACACATTTAAAACCAATTATTTTAATGCATCCACAACGTATAGCTATGCCGCAGTAAAATTAATAAACAATAATGATTCTAATTCAACACCAACATATACCACAACAGTTTCATCAATACAAGAAGCATATTTAGAAATTCGACATTTAATTTATGACATACATAAAAATGGTTTATCAGCATTTGGACCATTTTATGATACCGAAGACGTTCATCCTTTTTATTTTAAACCAACTAAAGATTTTCTTAATCGAGGTTATCCCGATACTGGTAGTACATTCAATCGAATGTTAATTTTAAACAATATAAATGTAATGCGAGTTGGTCCTAATCATGGTTTAATTTTTGATAAAGGTTACGCAAAACCGAAGAGTTCAACTGTTGATGAAATTATTGAAGTACCAGTTATATTGCCAGACTCACCAGAACAAACATTTAGTTCATTAACCGCAGATAAAATTTATTTTTTATCAACTGATTTAGAAAATAATGAATTAGAAAAACCAATTGAATTTGGGGCTTTAAATCAATATGAATATACTCAAGAAGATTATATCAATAAAATAGAAAAATCCACATACTCTACAGTTAGAGGCGAAAACTTGCTACGTATCTTACAAATTATAATAGACGTTATTTTTACCCATCGCCATAACCCATTAATGCCAATTATTGGTCAACAAGACTATGAAGAAGGGAACTCCTTAAAAGAACTTTATAAAACATTAGAAAATGACATTCTGAACAAATCGATTAGAATCAACTAATTCGATATTTATAAATAAAAACAAATGTCATATTTCCGTTCATATTTTGAGAAGAATAATACTATTGTTAAAAACACGCAAATAAACACTGCAAAAAACCCAACTACCGAAATTTTTTATGGTAGCGGATTTTCAAAGTTTATATTTAAAGTAGATTTAAGCGATTTAACAACAAAAGTTCAAAATGCAGAGTTAATCGTTAATTCTGGTACAACACACACATTACATCTTACAAACACTATTTTTGCTAGTGAATCTTTTCTTGGTAGCAAAACCGGAACTGGTAAGCAAAGAGCAACATCATTTGATTTAATTTTATTCCAAATAAATGAAGATTGGGATGAGGGGATTGGTTATGATTACGAAGAAAGCGGTCTTAGTTATAAATCCGGTAATTATAGCATAGTCAAAACACCATCAAACTGGTTTTATAAAAATACATTAGACACTTGGGCAGTACCAGGAATTTACACCACCGGTGCAACAATAGTTGAAACAATACATTTTGATAATGGTAATGAAGATATAAATGTTGATATTACTCAATACGTGAATGATATCCTAGATGGTGATGACAACTATGGATTAGGACTAGCTTTTTCACTTCCTTATGAAAATATTAATCCGGATAATGATAAATCCGTAGCATTTTTCAGCAAATATACCCAAACCTTCTTTGAACCATATGTCGAGTCATTTTTTAATGATAGAATATTAGATAACAGACAAACATTTTCGCTTTCATCACCACAAAGCTTGTACCTTTTTGTAAACAAAAATGGTAACCCAATAAACCTTTATAGCTTACCCACTGTTGACGTTTTAGATTCAAAAGGAGCCACGATATCTACTTTGACAGGTATCACAACCACTCATGTAAAATTGGGGGTATATCGCGTTGATTTTGGCCTTGATGGTGTTGATTGTTCCGGTAAGGCTTTCTTTTTTGACGTTTGGAAAGATTTATACCTTGAATACGGGGTACCATTACCAGACGTTAAACAAAAATTCATCCCAAAGCCATTAAATTCTAGCTATCAAATTGGTGAAAATTTGAAAGAATTTGACAAATATGTTATTCAATTTTATGGTGTTCAATTAAATGAAAAAATTAAAAGAGGTGATGTAAGAAAAATAGTTGTTAATTTTCGTTCAATTAATAGTCCATTACCTAAAATAATGGATGAAGCATATTATAGAATTTTTATTAAAGAAGGTAACGTTGACGTTAATGTACATGACTGGACATTACTAGACTCAACAAACGAAAACTTTTTTACCCTTAACACATCAAATTACATTCCTAGAGAATATTACGTTGAATTAAAAGCAAAAGTAAATGGTGATGAGATATTCTACCATGACACTATTAAATTTGAAATTTTGTCAGAAAAATAAAATATTTATATATTATGAAAATTATTAAAATTAAAGAAAGTGAAATTAAAGCGGTTGTTTCTCAAATCATAAAAGAAAATGAAATGCAAC
>ENA-OSIY01001677-OSIY01001677.1-marine-metagenome-genome-assembly--contig:-NODE-1677-length-11755-cov-8.789433_pt1 | contig 11755 bp, 10 predicted proteins | sample MGYA00237884_ERZ534233 | MGnify/ENA primary metagenome ERZ534233 (study PRJEB26412, sample SAMN06343840) | marine metagenome | isolation source: estuarine water | place: USA: Columbia River Estuary... | reverse complement strand
GATTTTATCATTCCAAAAGTTTCGGACTTAGTAAAAAATTACTGTAATAGAACATTTGTAGATTATTGGGAAACACCTAAAGTCGAAATCTTTAACGGCGGAGTTAAAAGATTTATTTTAGCGGAAACACCTGTAGTTGCGGTCAGCAGCGTTCAAGGAAGCACTGACTACGGTCAAACATACACTGCCTTAACACAATATACAGAATGGGTACTAGAAGATAATACAATACTAAGTTTAGATGCTAGCGGTTATTTTCCTAAATTAATTAAAGGCTATAAAGTAACATATACCGCAGGATATAATGACGTACCTAATGACTTAGAGCTAGCAATACTAGACTTAATAAGTTATTACCGTAAAGCTAATAGCGCAGTGCACAGTACTCGCGATATGACGCCAAACACTGCACAAGTTACTTATGTAAGCAGTACTAATTTGCCAGGACATATTAAGCGCATACTAGATTTATATAAATCGGACTATACCTAATGGCTAAAGTAGGCCTTAAAGATCTTATTGATGATTTAGATCCTGCTATACGTAAAGCCCTGGCAGAAGACCTTCGTGAATCGTTAAATAAACGCCCACACGTATTAGATATTAGCTATCGTGCTTTACTAATTAATAATCAAAGTCAATATAGTGAAGAACACTTCAAAGAAATTTACGATACAGTTATACAAATAGTTAACGAAAAAGCAGCACGTAGATATAGTTCTATACAAGAAATTCCTAGAAATTACTTTATGGGGTCACAACCTTATTTAGTATATATAGATGGCGGACCGGGTCAAAGACTCTTAATGGCCAAATCTTTTAAAGCTATTAGAACATTTATTAGTGATAACGTAACTAATGATCCAAGATTAAAAGACACAATTTTTGGACAACGTATTAAAAGTCAAAAACCTGTATTAAATCGAGCAGGAAAGCCTACCGGAGATGTAACAACTGAATACGTTTCTAATCTAGAGTTAGGTCATATTGCTACTGGCGGACAAGGCGACGAATATTTAACTAGTCCTCTTGCACAAAAACTACTGGGGCTAATGGATTACGGAGAATTAAACGGCAATACTATGTTAACACAGTATGCCGAAGAAGCTTTAAATAAAGCGTATAGTATTCAAGCAGACGCAGAGTATGCTTTTAAAAATACTACTCCCGAAGCCCTGCAAGGAATTGAAAAAACTTTTGGTAAATTGTTTGTGGTTGTCACACTACATACTTTTGACGTAAATCAACAGTTTTCAAACGAAGAAACAAAAATATTTGCAGAGCTACAAAGAAAAATAGCCATGCTGGCTAGCAGACCTTTAGTAGCTTCTTATATGCGGGATATGGTGTCTTCTAATACTATGCTAGAAGACATTGAGGAAGCAATTGTAAGTATTTTAAGAACTGGTAAATCAAATCTTAAGCGACATACTCCTAAAAAAGGTGCTACACCTAAGAAACAGGTCGGTAAAAAACAAAACTTACCTGCTAAACAAAAAATTACAGGCAAAACTAAAGCACCAAAAGAAACTCCTGAAAGCTCTGTAAATTTAATAAGTTTACAGACTATTTTGAATTCACAGCTACAGGATGTTATTAGTGCAAATATGGGTGATGGCTCCAGTAAAAGCTTACTAAACTACAGAACAGGCAGATTTGCAAGTACTGCAGAAGTAAAACGTTTATCTATAAGTAGAGATGGTATGATAACCGCCTTTTATGATTATATGAAAAATCCTTACGGAACATTTAGTACGGGCGGCAAACAAGAGAACCCAAAATCTAGAGATCCTAAATTATTAATCTCTAGGTCAATAAGACAAATTGCTGCTCAAATAGTTGACAACAGATTAAGGGCGGTACTAGTATGAGTAGACGAATTAGTATTGTAAAAGCACTAGCAGAAAAATTAAAGACAATAAACGGAACTACTCCATATATTACAAATTTATTTGGTAATAGTTACGCAAAGCTAAAGTTTTGGGATGAAGTACAAGACTTTCCAGCTGTGTACATGAGCCCAGGTACTGAACTGCGAGAATACCATCCAGGTGACTTTACTTGGGGATATATTAATATTAGTATCAAAGCTTACGTTAAGGATCAAGACGATCCTCAATCTAAACTAGAAGAACTACTTTATGACTTAGAAACTTGCATCGATGCAAATCGTGTTTTAGTTTATGACCAAGATAGTAATCTGGAAACTACTGAAATTTTAATTCAGAGTATCATGACCGACGAAGGGCTATTGCTGCCTTATGGTGTTGGTGAGATAAATATACAGGTGCGTTACGCACTAACATAACGTTATATGGCACCAAAACAGATAAATGTCTTGTAGGTGTGCCTTACGTTAAAACTTAAAAAAAGGAATAACTATGGCAGTTAATTTAATTCGTAATAGTAGAGTCTTCTTTACTACAAACGTCGATAGTCAAGGCCGTGTTCGCGCTGGTACTTACAAAGACGAGGCACAACCATTTGCCACAACTAATACATGGGAAATCCAAGTTCTGGAAGGTATGACTTTTAGTCAGAACACTACAGTTGATACTGTTACACTAAACGAAGCTGGTGCCGCACCTGCTCGTGGTCAGCGTAGCTTTAATACTGCACTTGAGCCTTTGGACTTTACATTCTCAACATATTTGCGCCCTAACTTACAGTCTACAACAATTACTTGTGAAGAAAAAGTATTGTGGAACGCTTTTGGTGGAACAATTGCCCTTGGTACAGCAAATGCTGCTTGGACTGACGGTACAAGTCCTACACCAGGTACTTTTACAGTAACTAATTCTAACAAACACCAATTACAAGCTTTTGGCTTAATTATTGTTTTTGATGATTTAGCCTATGCACTTGATAATTGCGCTTTAGACACAGCTACTATTGACTTCGGTATTGATGCTATTGCTGCTATTCAGTGGGCCGGAAAAGGTAGTTTGATTCGTCAGATCACTTTAGTTGCAAGCGCTCCTGCTTCTAATGTAGTTACCTTTACAGGTGCTGATGTTGGTGCTACAGGTGCTGAAGAAGCTAACGCTAAAAACACATCTGCTAAGTTTATTACAAATAAACTTACCGTGTTGCAAGTCAATAATGATATAAATGACTTTACTGGCACCGACTTTAACATTCCAATTACTGGTGGCTCAATTACCATGAGCAACAACTTAACATATCTAACACCTGCTAACTTAGGCGTTGTTAACCTTCCTATTACGTACTTTACAGGTACTCGTAGTATTACAGGTACTTTAACTGCTTATTTGCGTAGCGGTAACCTGTCTACAGGTGCACTGTTAAGCGGATTGTTAGCAAACGCTGCTAGCGAAATTAATCCAAGCTATGCGATTAATATTCAAATGGGCGGAACAAGCGGCACACACGTTGACGTAGGATTACCAGCAGCTATGTTGCAAATCCCAACAGTTAACACAGAACAAGTTATTAGTACTACACTGACTTTCACTGGACAAGGTTCAACAGGCACAGCCTTTGATATTGACCAGGCTAATGAAGTTACTGTTAAGTATTACGCAACAGCTTAAGCTGTAACTTTAACAGCAGGTGCTGGGTTGATCTCCAGCACCTATTTTTAGACTCTAGAAAAATAATATCAAGGAAACTCATGGCACAAGAAATTAGCCTAAAATCATTACTAGTACCCAGCAAAACAATTGAAGTAGAATACCCAGGATTTTCTGGATTCAAACTACAAATCAACTATATTAGTCGTGACAACTTAATTAACTTACGTAAAAAGTCTACTAAAACTACTTTTAAAGGTCGTCAGACCCAAGAAGATTTTAACGAAGACTTATTTTTAGAACTTTATGTAGACGCAGCTATTCGTGGCTGGTCAGGCTTAAAGTTTAAGTATGTTGATTTGTTAGCACCAGTAGATGTTAGTAAGTTTGATGCAGAAGACGAACTTGGCTATTCTAAAGAAAACGCCTTAATGTTAATTAAGAATTCTACTGATTTTGACAGTTTTGTTAGCGAAAGAGTTAATGACCTGGGAAACTTTGCAACGAGCAATTAACTGAAGTAAAACAACAGTTAATTAGCTATATGCAAAACGGTGCTGTAGCAATGACTAAGGAGCAATATTTTGATATGTGCGACCAACTTGGTGCAGAACCCGTTGAAAGTCAGATACCAGTAGAATTTGATGATTTTGCTATGGAAGTCCAGCTTGCACTTAGTATTTACAGAATGCTAAGAGATGAGTGGGAGTATATGAATGGAACCTATTTAGGAAAAAACTTAAATGGGATCTTTGAACTTTTTGATGTTTATGATATAGATCCTAGAGATAAAAAGTTCTACCTTGAATTAATTCACATGATTGATTCTACCAGAATTGATGAGATTAGAAACTCTAAACCAACAGAAAAACCCGCTACGTAAAACCTAGCGGGTTTTTTATTGGTAAAAATTTTTTGGTTTGACAAAAGAGTCCTATAATGTTATAATGATACCAAACAATTATTTAATTGTTACTTTAATAGCCTGGGAGCGTCTATGGCAGGAAATACAATACACGTTAATGTAGAAGTGAGCGACAAAGGTGGCTCAGCAAAGCAACGTATATCAGAGACAAAACAACTTAATGCAGAGTACAGTAAAGCAGCTGATCTAAGTCGTAAAGCTGCAGGAGTACGTTCTGGTTATCGTGGTGCAGGAGAAGGCACAGAATATAATCGCGGTCGTGGTGCAATGGGAGCTACTGGAGCAGGAGCCCGTGACTTTGCAAAAGAATCTCGCGGACTTGGCGGATTAGTACAAGTATACGCAACAGTTGCCGCTAACCTTTTTGCAGTTACAGCTGCTTTTGGTGCTTTAAAAGATGCAATGAATACTACTAACATGGTTAGTGGTATGAACCAGCTTGGTGCAGTAAGCGGAGTAGCTTTAGGCAGTATGGCTCAAAAATTTGTAGAAGCTACTGACGGAGCAGTTAGTTTGCGTGAAGCAATGACCAGTGTAACTAAAGCTAGTTCAGCAGGATTAAGTAATAAGCAAACTTTAGATATTGCCAAAGGGGCAAAGCAAGCAGCTCAAGCGCTTGGCATAGATATGTCCGATGCTGTAAGCCGTTTAACCCGCGGTATTACTAAGCTAGAGCCTGAGTTGTTAGACGAATTGGGTTTATATACTAAACTTGGTCCAGCTGCAGATAAATACGCACTAAGTTTAAACAAAACTGCTGCAAGCTTAACTGACTACGAACGTCGTCAGGGCTTTGCTGTTGCAGTATTAGATGAATTGCAGAAAAAGTTTGGAGATATTGACTTAGCAGCAAATCCTTGGCAAAAACTTGAATCAAGTATTCGTAATTTAGCAACTGCTGGATTAGAGTTAGTTAATAAAGTACTAGTGCCTATTGCTAATGTTTTAGCAAATAATAGTACACTGTTAGGGGCCGTACTAGCAGGCTTAGCCTTTAAGTTATTAAAGATGGCTGTGCCAGCTTTAGCTAGCTGGCGTGGTGAGCTAGTAAAAACAGCTGCTGCTGCAAAGAAAAATGCCTCAGATATTACAGAAAGTTTTGCTAGTAAAAATGTAGAATCAACAATGGCAAAATTTAATTTGCCCGCACTGCAAAGTAACTTAGATTCTGCTAAAGATAGGTATGCTAAGGCGATAGCTGATATTTCGCAAATACAAAAAGATCAAAAACTACGCGATACTAAAACTACAAAAAATATTGCTAGTGGCATATATGGTGACGATCCTAAGGACTTTTCACGTACTCAATCGCAAATAAATGAGCTAAACAACAAAGGCACTGTACAGGCTACAGCGTATGCAGAAGCACTTAAGCGTGCAAAAGATGCAAAAAAAGAAGAACTAAACTTTACACGTCAAATTAGTAGCGCACAAAACCAAGCTGAAGATGCGTTTCAAAAATCCAATATGAGTGAAGAAGCACGCCGTAGAATTAGTCGTGACGCTGGAGCAAGATCAGAAAGTCTGAGTGCGTTAGCAAACGTATCCGATAATACTACTAAAGGCGGCTTTAGATTTGGCCTGGCAGAACTTGAAAAAGACCTTAATAAAGCATCAAACTTAACAGGCTGGGATAAGTTAAAAACTAAGACAACAGGTTGGGCAATTGCTGCAGCTACTGAAACAGGTATCTTTATTCGTAGTCTTGGTAGATTAATGAATGTAATAGGACTGCTAGCAGTAGGAGTAGGAGTATTAGACTATATTTTTAGCAAGAACAGCGCTCAAGTAGCAGAATTCAGTTCACAAGTTGGTCAAAACACAGCTACTGTAGAAAATGCTATAAAAGTATGGACTAAGTACGGAGATACTCTATTATCAGCAGGCCAAATTGCTAGAGGTAATGCTTTAGGGCAGTTATCCGAAGATCTCGGAGGTTTAGCAGACAAGTTAGAACGAGCAGACGCGACTGCTGGTTGGTTTGATAAATTTATGGATGGTTTTAAGACTGCTGTAGGTAAAGGCTTAAAAGCTGATTTTGCAAGTGGCGTAGCCGCTAATTTAGCACAACAATTAAAACTAATTCCACCAGGCCCGCTAAAAGCAGCCGCAGAAGAAAAGTTAAAAGAAGTATTGCAAGTAGGAAATTTAAGTGAAGCTGCAATAAAAGAAGCTTTGGCAGCTACTGCTGATAAAGACGTAGTTGCCCGTGCAAGAGAAGCTGAAAAAGCATTAAGCTCACTAAGTTCAAAACAAAAACAAGTTGCCACTACTCTTAAAACAGTTCAAGAAGCAGTAAAAAACGCTGATGATAGATTCAAAGAATTAGGGCAATCTTTACAAGCAACTGACCCTGTATCTAAATTTGGACGAGAGCTGATAACATTAGGTATGGAAGTCAGTAAAACTTTTACTGATGCTAGAACAACAGTCGGAGCACTAGAAGAACTACTAAACAAAGAAAGAGTAGTAACTTTATTAGGCCCTGGGGCATTTGCAGAGTTAAGTAGTATTAAAGAAGTCTTACCTCAAATTAGTAACAATATTGATAGTTTTACCGCACAAATTGCTACAGCAACAGGAGAATTAGACAGACTTGCTAACATAGACTTACAAGGAGCAAGCCAGCAAACGCTTGCATCAATAGAAACAGAAAAAGCAAAGTTTAAGGACAGGCTAGGTACTCTAACAATTATGTTAGATTCTAACAGGCTTAATTTTGAAGCACTGAATGTTCAGCTGAATAAAATTGTAGGCAGCGCAATAAGTAAAGGATACGCACTAGTTGAGCGTATGGCAAGTGCCGCACAAGCACAAGCTGCTTTAACAATTAGCAAAAACCTATTAGCAGGACTAAGTGGGCCTGGGATATCTAAAGCAATGGGCCAGCTCAATATTGAAGATATAAAAATTCAACAAGAGCAAAATAGTATTATGACTAGTTTAAATAATACAATGTTGCGCGCAAATGCTTTAAAAGAACGTGAATTAGCAGAAGCAGGTGTAAAAGACCTGCAAGAAAAAGCCAAAACAAGCCCGCTAACACAAGACGAGTTTACAAAACTTCAAAACCTGCAAGGAACTATAGCAGGTGTAGATATCGTTACAGCACGAATGGATAAGAATCAAGGCATATCGAAAAAAGAAATGTCTGGCATGACTGTTCAAGCACAAGCACAGGCTGTTGCTTATGCTACAAGTACTCAAGGTGCACGTGCAACAGATGCAGCACTAGAGGCTAAAAAACGTATTGAAGAAAATAACATTGAACTTGGTAGGTTAAAAGAAATAAGAGATGAACAGTTAAAACTAGAACAGTCCAATGGTCGTATGATCGACCTAAAGAAAAAACAACAGGATATTACTTTAAGCATATATGAATTTTTAAACGATTCACAGATGGCAGCTAAACAGCAACTAGAAATAGATAAAGAAAACAAAGACCAGCTGTTAGCAAAAAGAAATTTACAAGACGAAATTTATGGTATTGTAGATAGAATATCCATTGCTCAACTAGCTAACGATAAAAAAACAGCAGCAGCTTTAAGCACATTAGTGGCTTCAAAAACCCAACAATTAGAACTATTAGACGAACAACAAACTAAAGAAGGTCAGATTTTAACTATTCAACAGGCTCAAGCAAAAATTGCTAATGAATATAAACGAATTAATGCACTTGCACAAGACCGAATTAACTTAGAACAACTACAGCGAGATACTGAAATAGATAGTATTAATAATCAGATGGAACTATTAGGTGTACGAGCGCAAGTTCAAATGATGCATCCAGATGAAATAGCTGCACAAGAAAAATCTTTAAAGATGAACTTGTTGTTAAAACAATCCGAAAATGATAAAGCAAAAGCAAATGAAAGTTATGCAAGCACTTTTAGAAAAATTGCTGAAGATGAAAAAGTAGCTATACTAGATGTAGAAACCTACGACAAAGAGTCGTTTGATAGAAGACGTACTAACGCAGATACTTTCTGGAACTGGGAACTTAGTCGTATTAATCAAAATAACGATGCAAAAAAGGCAAGTATTGATTTACAGTATCAACTGACTGATCGTATGAAAAGTTATGACCAAATATTCCAAAAAACATTTTCTAACATGGCTGATGCTATTATACAAATGGTAACTACTGGTAAAGCAAGTTTTAAAGACTTAATTAACAGTATGATTGCTGACTTAATTCGTTACGAACTACAACAACAAATGATGGCTTCATTTAAAGCAGTTGGCGGTTTAAGAGGTATAATCGATATGTTTACTATGAATACTGGTTCAATGACTGGTACAGGGCCATTAGCTTCTGCAAAAGGCAACGTATTTGACGTAGGTTTGATGAAGTTTGCCAAAGGCGGAACATTTACTAATTCTATTGTAGATTCTCCAACTATGTTTAAGTTTGCACAAGGTACAGGCTTAATGGGCGAAGCAGGACCCGAAGCCATTATGCCCCTAAAGCGCGACAACAATGGTAACTTAGGAGTTCGCAGTGATAGTGGTGGTACTAAAGTTGATGTAGTTGTTAACAACTATTCATCTGAGAAAGCAACCACCACAGAAACAGTTGACTCTAAAGGCAATCGTAAGATCGAAGTTATTGTTGGAGATATGGTAGCCGATCAACTTTCAAGAACAGGCTCTAGCGCTCAACAAGCCCTTAGTGGTAGTTACGGACAGCGTCCCTCGATGGTAAGGAGATAAAAGATGGCAGTAATTCAATGGCCAACAACATTGCCGCAAGTGCCGCAAAAAGGTTTTCAGGAGACTGTGGGGGTTAATATCCTCCGCAGTCAAACTGATGCTGGCCCAGCAAAACAGCGCAGGCGAGCAAGTCGTCCTAATGAAATGACACTATCGTTTATTATGACTACCGCAGAGTGTGATATACTAGAAACATTTGTCAAAGATACCATCAAAGGCGTAAGTCGCTTTACATTTCCACATCCAAGAAAACTTGGCACTAACATAGACGCTAGAATTATTCCTGGCAGTACTGGAGAGTTTTTTACGCTTCAGTACCTTGCACCAGGCTTTTGGACTACTAGTTTAAAATTGGAAGTAATGCCATGAGTCGTTTAACCAGATTGTCTCCACAAGCTATACGTGCAATGTATGGCTCGGAAACGGATCAAGCACTAATCATGCTTTTAACTGTTTATGATCCAGTTAATAATACAACAATTGTTGGGCGTATGGCAGATAGTTTTACTGGTAGATTACCTAGTTTAACAACTGATGAAGAAATAGTATATGGTGTAACAAGTCGTAGCAATGATTTTTATTTTTTACCAATGGAAATCACACTGCCAGGCGAACAAGAAACAGGTGCTGGTCAGTGTAGTATAACACTAAACTATGCTTCACCTGACCTTATTGCCGCTATCCGCACAACACTTACAAAACCCACAAAGATATTACTAGAATTAGTATTATCTGGCTCACCTGATACTGTTGAAGCTAGTTTCTCAGATTTTTATATTACCAGTGTAAATTACGATGCACAGAAAATTAGCTTAAGTTTAGATATGATTAGTCTAAGCAGAGAGCCGTTTCCTTGTTTTAACTTTACACCTGGTTACTTTCCAGGACTATTTTAATGAACTATGATAAATATATTGGCTTACCATACAAAGATAATGGTAGAGATATTGATGGAATAGATTGCTGGGGATTAGTTCGTCTTTATTATAAAGAAGAATTAAGTATTGATCTACCAAGCTATGTTGACGAATATACCGGCCCTTATGACACTAACGTCACAAGGGCTATTAGTCTTTATAAGGACTCTTGGAATAAAACTACTACTCCTAGGGCAGGTGATGTAGTTTTATTTAATATTTATGGAGAACCTGCACACGTTGGCGTGTATGTAGGTAATAACAAATTTTTGCACTGCCGCGAAGGTCGCGACAGTGTGGTTGAATCGCTTGCTAATATCAAGTGGAACAAGCGTTTAGACGGCATTTACAAATACAGCGAGAATACTCAGATTGAGGTCATTGGTATGCCTCATCCGCTGAAAACAAACGTATACCGTGAATGGACAGTTGCTGGTACAACTGTTGAAGACTTCGCACTATTTGTACAAAACAAGTATACTTTGAGCCCACATTACGCAGATAAACTCGTAGTTGTTATAGACGGCATACCCATTGCCAAAGAAAACTGGGCAACTACTGTTGTGCAAGCAGGACAAACTATCGCATATCGTGCAGTGCCTCAAGGCCGTGATACGTTTAAAATGATACTTATTCTTGCTGTTGTTCTTATAGCACCAGAATTGGCAATGGGAGGCTTTAAAGGAGCAGTACCTAGTTTGGGACTTACAGCAGGTACTTGGCAAGCTACTGCAGCTACTATGGCTATCTCCATGGCAGGTATGGCACTAGTAAATGCTATTATGCCAGTGCGTATGCCTACAACTAATGATCCAGGTTCGCCTAACGCATTAAACCTATTTTCAGGTACAAGCAATCAAGTAAACAAATTCGGACCAATTCCTGTTGTATTAGGAAAAGCCAGAATGACTGCAATGTTAGGTGCGTCGCCCTATATTGAAACACTAACTGATACAACGATTTTAAACTTATTGCTTGTTTGGGGTTTGCAGGAATGCCTTTTACTCCAACATTTATTGGGATTGATATTTTGTTCAGCAATATTTATACGCACGATTATATTGTGATTGTATGTACTGCATTGAGTTTTGTTTTTATGGAAATTTCTGTCTTGAGAATCTACGCTAGAATTTTTCTTGGTCAATATAAAAAGCAAGATCTTTAGGATCACCTGATAAGATATTTATAGTAATAAGATCACCATCTTTTACACATATAACATAATAATCACACATTTGTTCTGACATATGAATCTTAATACTACTACCTTTTTGATATAACTTTATTTGATAAGTCAAGTGTGATTCTGTCTCAAATTTAGGTCCAAGTATATCTACTTTACCATGTCCTTGTACAATTTTTGCACTTATAAGAGTTGCTAAAAATCCTTCCATCAAAAATCCTGCAGATGATGCACTAAAGTTATTAACTATCTCTTTTAAATATTGAAGTATTGTTATAATGCTAAGTTAACACATACGAATATTCTAGGAATTCAGGCACAGCTTGATCATATGGATTATACATTAGATGGATATATAATATGTTCAATTATAAGATCCATTGTATTACCACTTCATTTAAATATAATACCATATGGTTCAGGATATAATGTAGAAAATATTCCTGTCTCTTATACACATCTGACGCTGCCGACGAATAGAGAG
>ENA-OSIY01001672-OSIY01001672.1-marine-metagenome-genome-assembly--contig:-NODE-1672-length-11777-cov-6.671624_pt1 | contig 11777 bp, 5 predicted proteins | sample MGYA00237884_ERZ534233 | MGnify/ENA primary metagenome ERZ534233 (study PRJEB26412, sample SAMN06343840) | marine metagenome | isolation source: estuarine water | place: USA: Columbia River Estuary... | reverse complement strand
TAATGGTAGAAGGAGTAGATTATTACATAGATGAGAAGTCGGGGCTTATGGTCCTGACTTCTTTGTTTTTACAGAAAAGAGGGTATTGTTGTTCCAACCAATGCTCAAATTGCCCATATGACCCACCTCATATCATAAAAGGGAACTCAAAATTAAAAGAGGATACATAACCATTTTCTGTTTGTTTATATTTATTGAATATGGCAGCTACATATGGAATAGATTTCCCATTTAGGGATAGTTTAGAGGGTAAGTTTTTAAAATTGACTAGTAATCCTGAAAGGGAGATTAGAGCGGATTTAATACACCTATTATTAACTAGAAGAGGTAGTAGGTATTTTTTACCTGATTTTGGTACAAGATTATATCAATTTATATTCGACCAAAACGATAATGTTACATTTGGTTTAATTGAAAGTGAGATTCGTGAAGTGGTTAAAAAGTACATTCCAAATTTAGAATTAACAACAATAAACATTATGTCCGCAGAAGATGACCCCGATCAAGAGAGAACATTTAATGAGGATGAGGATGAAAGATTATTTAGAGTTTCAGATCAATCAAGTAAAGCACATACTGCGGTTGTAAAAATTGAATACACAGTAAATAACGGAGCGTTTGCGACTTCGGATTTTATAATACTAAACATTTAAGATGAGTAAAAAAATATCATACGCAACTAGAGATTTTGCGGGTTTAAGAGAAGAGTTAGTTAATTTAACTACACAATATTATCCTGACTTAGTGAAGAATACTAATGACGCTTCAATATTTTCAGTGTTATTAGATTTAAATGCTGCGGTTGCAGATAACCTACATTTCCATATCGATAGAGTTTGGCAAGAAACTACGTTGGATTTTGCTCAACAAAGACAATCATTGTTTCATATTGCAAAAACGTATGGTATTAAAATACCTGGTAATAGACCTTCGGTTGCGTTATGTGACTTCTCTATAAATGTGGATGCAAGAGGTGATAAAGAGGATGAAAGATATTTGGGTATAATGAGGGCTGGAACTCAAATTTCAGGAGGAGGTCAAGTATTTGAAACTGTAGAAGACGTTGATTTTTCATACCCATTCAATAGTAAAGGAGAACCAAATAGATTGAAAATACCAAATTTTAATGCAAACAACACATTAATTTCATATACAATAACCAAGAGAGAGGCGGTGGTGAATGGATCAACAAGAATCTATAGAAGAGTTATAACTTCTTTAGATCAAAAACCATTTTTAAAGTTATACTTACCCGAACAAAATATTTTAGGTGTATCAAGTATTATACATAAAGAAGGTACAACATTTGGAGCTAACCCAACCTCAAGTGAATTTAGTGATTTAACAAATAAATGGTACGAGGTTAAAAGTCTTATTGAAGATAAGGTTTTTGCTCCAGATCCCACAGCAATTTCAGACAAGAACAATTTTAAATCGGGAGTTTATAAATCTGTAACAAATAAGTTTTTTACAGAATTCACACCTGAAGGTTATTTTTCTTTAACATTTGGTTCAGGAAATATTGACCCGTTAGATAACTTAGATAGTTACATGACGGATACACTAAAAGTTAATTTAGCTAGTCATTTAAATAACATATCATTAGGATCAATACCAAAACCAGGAACAACATTATTTGTGAAATACCGTGTTGGAGGTGGAAAAGATTCAAATTTAGGAGTTAATGTTATAACAAGTATCGATGACGTTGAAATGGATGTTAATGGACCGATTTCAAGTAAAAATAATCAAGTTATTCAATCATTAAGAGTTACAAATATAACACCGGCGGTTGGTGGTTCCGATCAACCAACAATTGAAGAATTAAGAAACATGATTTCTTATAACTTTTCAGCACAAGATAGAGCAGTTACATTAAACGATTACAAATCTTTAATTGAGATGATGCCTTCAACATTTGGAGCACCAGCTAAGGTTAACGTGTTGGAAGAAGATAACAAAGTGAAAATCAAGATATTATCATACGACGATACTGGAAATTTATCTGATATCGTTTCTAACACATTAAAAAGTAATATCATAGAATATCTTTCGGAATATAGAATGATTAACGATTATATCGAAATTGCAAGTGGTGAGGTTATTGACCTTTCATTGGAGATTGATTTAATGGTTGATAAAAATGAAATTGCTACGGATATTGTTAAAACCGTAATTAGTGGTGCAACCAATTTCTTTATGATTGAAAAGAGAAAAATGGGTGACCCATTGTTTGTGGGAGATTTAATGAGACAAATAGGTCAAATTTCAGGAGTTGTTAACGTAATCGACGTTAGAGTATTTAATAAAATTGGAGGACAATATTCATCATCTGAGGTATCAATGGCTTATGTTGATAGTACCACCAAAGAAATCGCTCAATCCGATATGACTATTTTCATGAAATCTAACCAAATTTTCCAAGTAAGATTCCCAAATGTAGACATTAGGGTACGTACTAAATCTTTAGGAACCACTACATATTAAAATGTTTTTTGTGTATAATAGGAGAAGAAAATTACCTTTTTTCTATTTATAATTAGAATGATACAAAAGCATAGGATTTCAACAAACATAGGTAAAGATCAACTTGTTAATGTCGAACTAAAACAAGATTATGATTTATTAGAAATTTTATCATTAAGATTTACTCAACAAGACGCATATACTGCGTTATGTTGTGATTATGGTGTTGTTTGTGGTAGAATTTCGGTTAACAATGGTTTAGGTGTTCCTAATGCTAGAGTTTCCTTATTCATACCCCAATTAGAGAAACATGCTAATGACCCTGTTATATCAGCTTTATATCCATATACAGAAATAACTGATAAGGATGATAACAATTTTCGTTATAACCTATTACCAGCAAGACAACAACATCCAGGTCATACACCAACAGGTACATTTCCAGATCAAGAAGATATTCTAACAAGAGAGGAATATTTGGAAGTGTACGAATCTTATTACAATTATACAGTTAAAACAAATAGTTCGGGTGACTTTATGATTTGGGGAGTTCCATTAGGAAGTCAAACAATTCATGTCGATGTGGATCTATCAGATATTGGATGTTTCTCATTAAGACCATATGATTTTATTAGACAAGGAGATGGGGTAGACAAGTTTAAGAATAAGTACATGTTTAAATCTTCTCAAGATTTAAACTCATTACCACAAATTGTATCATTTGATAAACAAATTGAAGTATATCCATTTTGGGGAAATGAAGATTTTTGCCAAATCGGATTAACTAGAACTGATTTTGAATTATCAGATAAAGGAGTTAGAATCCAACCAACGGCAACAATCATTGGTGGAATATATGGTGACCAAGGTATGAATGCAGTTAATAAAAACTGTAGACCAAGTAAGAAAATGGGAAGAAAGTGTGGTTTGGCAGCTAAGTCAGGTCAGATTGAGGCAATCAGATTCACACCACAAAAAGATATAAACAATAGACCAATATTAGAAACAATTGATTTAAATGAAGATATACCGGATGACGGTAGTTTTGTTTTTCCAATTGAAATGAATATGGATTATGTTTACACAAATGAGTTTGGTGAAAATGAAATAACAAATGACCCAAATAAAGGGATACCAACATCAGCATGTTATCGTTTCAGAATTAATATGAACGATAATGATTTGAGTAGAGCTAGAGCAAATGCCGATTTCTTAATTCCAAATATTAGAGAATTCACTTCCCCATCAACTGAAGTTGATAAGTCATATTATTTTGGAACTGAATGGACAGGTTACCCAATTAACGCTGTTAGTACAAATTTAAATTATGGAATTTTATATAGTGAATTAGGTGAGTATTATCCAAGAGATTATTTTTATAGATTTAATTATAATAAAGTATACACAGTTTCATCATTTCACAGTAATTACCAAGTTGATGGAAATTTTACAAATATAAATGAACTACATCCAGCGGAAGAAGAGGATTGTGGTGATAAATTAACACCACCATCAAATTTTGGTTTTAAAAATTATACATTTACATTATTAATATCTGATGTTCTTTTATTAGCTGAACATTTAATAAATTTAGTAACGTTAACATTCTTAAACGCTTTAGTAAAATTAATGTTTTACATAGGAGATGGTGCAGATTTTAGACCAATACGAAGATTAGCAAGAACAATAAAACGTGCAGCATTTAGAGCGCAAGAAAATGGACAAAGAAGACTTTATTTAATTAATTATCCTGAATGTGAAGAATGTAATGGTAGTAATTCATTAGGTACTGTTATAAATACAGGAGGAGAATCTGGAATAAATTGTTCCGTCGGTTCAGTTACAATTGTTGGAGATTATCTTGAAAATAGTAGAACATTAACCGTTAGTTCAATTTCATTTGCCGCAAGCACTGTAGGAAATTGTACTGGTACAACAATTAATATTGTAACATTCATACAAAATCAAAGCAATTACCTTATTTCTGGTACTAATTATGGTAACTCATATTTAACAAATGAATTTAGTGGAACACCATCATACGGTATGGATGGAATTACAATAACAGGATATACAGACATTAAATTTCAAGACGATGGTGCATTGTTTGGTGAACCTTTTTCAAATATATTAACAATAAGAAGTGTAACTGATACTGAATCTGATGCTACAAATACAACTATAGATTTAGAAGAGGGTTGTGATATTTATGATACTCCTTATGATGAAGCATTAATAACATATTATTATATAGGTACAGGAAGAACAAAAGTTTCTTTTGTATCATTTATACCAGGTAGTGATGTAACGGCAACAAATATATCAGGAGACGACGGAGATCATGATTATTACTCATCAACTTTATCAGACTCAATTTTTTACTATCCAAATTCAGGTGTACCATTAGTATCTAATTTTGAAGGTCAAACTCAGGAACGATTTACCTCAAGTGGCCAATCAGAATTTCAAAATGGAGTGTTTACGATTGTACCAGGAACACAAACAACAAGAAGAATTTGGGATATATTAAGTGAATATAGAAGAAGAAAAAGAGTTAGTAAAATGTTTTGTGGTGGAATTGTAAACTACGCATTTATTGATAACTGGTTATCAGGATCGTTGTATTTTACACAATTTAAAGTTAAAAGATTAATTACGGCAATAAATAGAAATTCTGAAATAACTGCAAAATATTGTAGAAATATTGCACGTCTTGTGATAGGACAAAAAAGATTATATTATCGTTCCGCGCCAACTTCGGACGGACTAACATTTACACCTGATTATTTAAATAAACCAACAACGTTCGTTGATTTGGGTCCAAGAGATGAATTCATAAAGGAAATATGTACAGATCCAAAATTAGATCCTAACTGTTCAGTATCTCGTTCAATTGGAGCAACATCATATCAAGATTTAGGTGAATTATTAGGATTGGCAATTAACTATAGAATGGATATTGCAAATGAAACTGGTGATTTAGATATGTTCTTTGATAATACAGGATTTTCGAGTGGTGTAGGAATAACAAATGTTTTAGATGGAGATATCTTACAATTATTATCAATTAATAATGAAACGGGAATACAACAATTTGATTTACAAGACCCAAGGTACCTTGGATATTCATATCAATTTTTGGATCCTGAAGTATATCCACAAGTTTTTAAAAATGGTAACGCAAATTATGGTCCTTTACCCGTTACATTAGAATTATCAGATGACGGACAAAGAATTAGATCTTGCTTAAATGAAGAGGGCAGATTAACGGAATCATCACAAATAGTTCCATTTTATTTATGGAATAAAAGAGGTTATGGATTTGGTTCATATAACGGAGATCAAAATAATCAATCGTGGGATTATAGTGCAGTTCAAACACAACCTTTACAAGGTATGACCTATGGTTATAATTTAACAGGAGGAACAAGTGATCAATCAGACAAGTATTTGTTATTACCAATTACATATACATATTCTGGTTTAACGTTAAGTGGAATTACTCAAATAACAGGATCAACAACTGAATTTGATGTTGTTTCAATAACTGATGGTCATGCTAGTTTTAATACACAATATCCCGGATTTACTTATTTATATGTAACAGGAGGAACAGCAGATAGTCCAACATCCGGCACATTATATACAAGATATGGTAATGCTGGAAGTGACGGTATTGTGGGGTGGTCAGTAACAACAGGATGGACAAATACAAAGTTTGTTATTAAAAGAACACAAGATTATTATAGTGGAACAACTAAACAAATTTTATCAACACCATTCCAATTTTATTTTGGTTTATTAAATGGTAAAACAGGATTAGATAAATTTGTTGATTACTTCGGACCTAAAAATGCGTTTATTGAAATTAGTGGGACAACAAGTAATTAAAAATAAAAAATAAAAAGTGGAAAAGAAACAAATAATATTACCCGTTAAAAAATTCGCAAATGCGGATGAACAAGAATTAGAAATTAAACTAAATCTTGATAGTGATGAATCATTGATGAGAATTGGTGATAGAGATATTATTTTAGATATTGACGAATTATTTATTAGAGAAAGAAACGAAAGTGTTAATTATAAAATTTACGGAAAATTAAAAATGGTTTTTCGTAATTTATATTCAGGATCAACAGATTACTCTTATTTAAAAGAAAGGTTAGCATTAATAGGAGACGGAAGTAACGTTGATGATAATACAGTTTTTGACGGTTATTTACCATATGATGAGTTTGCATTTTTAAGAAGAGACGTTTATAGGGAAGTTAATTTACCAGTAACAGGAAATACATTAGGAACCTTTACACCAAACATAAAAAAATATTTAGGAATGAAGGAATATACAGGATCAACATTCCATACATCTACAGCTGTTACACCAATAGTTGCACCTTATCATAATTGGAATTTATATTTAAGTTATGTTTATAGTGCGGATACATCTTATTCAATGATGTATACTTTAACAGGAAACACACAAATACCGTTCACATCTGGAGATGGTATACCGTTTAGAGTTTCATATAGTGGTGGATCATATTATGAATTAACATCACCAGTGGAACATGGGATGATCGAAGGTGAACATGTGGTATTATCGGGTAGTACATTAACAGGTTTAACATTAACAGGTAGAACTTTTTATATTAATTCTGTTGGTAATGAAACATATAACTCAGACAAATATGTTATTAATATTTCAAAATCACAAATAAAAACAGGAACAACATTCTCAACATTAATGTTAGGAAAAAGATGTAAAGATTTTAATAACATAACAGGATCAACTTCACAATATTATGTACATAAACACAAGACATTAACAAATACCGGTGGATATATTATGGATTCACTTGGGTTTGAAACACCAATATGGGAAGATGAAAAAAAATTAGTATTTGAAAATAGCGTTGGAGATAATGATGTTTTAGTTGAAAGAAATAGAATGGAATCCGTTTTATATGATTTCAAAGAACCGTTAAAATTAAGTGGATTAACAAATAACTTGGGATTTAGTCCTAATGAAGTTTATGTTAGTATGATTTTTAGAAATGGAAATGGATATTTTAATTACCCACCAAAAGTTGGTTATAAATTTAATTTTCATGATAGTTGGATTGATTATCAATTTAGTGGAACAACTTCAATAGAAAAAGGAATGACTGGTTACACCTCAACATTCATAGGTACAACAACAGGATATACATTTACAGGAGGAACTGAATTACCAATAGGAACGATACTAACGGGTGCTTATGTTGAATATAATCCAAAGGAACTAAAAGAAAGATTTATTAGTGAATCATATCATAAAATAACAAACCCAACAACAATTTTTAACCACGGTCAAAATAGTGGTTCAACTTACGCATCGTCGACTAATCCGGAAGGAATTATTTATCAACCACACTATAGAATTAAATTAAGAGAACTATCACCATACATTGAAAGTGCAAAAACAAATAATGTTTTTGATTTACCTGAAAATACTAAGTATGATAGTACTGATGATGTTTGGAGATGGAGAGATTTATATGATCACGGTTATATTGATCCTGATGGATTCGGGACTGATTTTCCATTTATTAATGGAAACCATTATGTTAAAGCAGATATTAATTTATATTTAAGAAATGAAAGGTTTTATCAAAATAAATCAGATGGTGTAACAAGATTTAATGATATAAACAATAAAAATAATAATAGTAATTTAGATTGTTAACATGGAAATAATAAGAAAAAATGAAGATTTAAATTTATTGTTAAATACCGAAACTGATTTTCAAACAAATTTGGGATGGGAAGAAAGTTTAGCGGAATTTGAAACTGAAGTATTATCGGATATTATTAATCCGGTTGAGAATTATGAAACAGTTAGATATATTCATAAACCATATACGTCTAGTGGAGTAACACAAACTGATATTTGGTTTTATTTTTATTTTCAAAGCGGCGGGACATACGTTCAAGACTATTCACCACAAGATATTACACCAAGGGAAAACGAACACATGTTAAAACAGGCAACCGAAAGTTTTTTCAGGTTGGAATTTTATAAAACACCAGGAACTGTTTCGGGAACAACATTAACATGTGAACCACCAACAAGACAAAATAGAAAATTAATATTTGCTAAGAATTTATCATTACCATTAGGTGAGAAATATTTTTATAATACACTTAATGGTTATATTCACGTACCTGTTTTTAGAGGATCAAATTATAGTAATAAAGAAAATATGTACTTATTTTGGTTTGCCGATGAATCTGTTCTAACTGAAACAAATATAAGTGGTACGACCACGTTAGACAAATATACATTAGTAAACACTGGATCTACGACTTATAAGTTAACTTATTTAAATAATTTAGGAGTTAAAACTAATTTAACTTTATCGGGAAATAGCACGCAAGTCTTCACAGGAGTTACTAATCAAAATTTTGATATAAGAGAAGTCATTACTTCGTATGATAGGAATTATGTTCATGGAACAAATACCTTCTTTATGACCGCAAAATTTTATAATGCAAAAGACGGTTCAATTACCGATTTTACGAATGATAGTTATAGTACGGGACACACTATTACTGAACAAAATGATATGTATTATCAAGTGAACATTGATAAAACAGACTATTCGTATCAAGTTTATTTTTATAATGGTGTGGTAAAATGTGAAGAAGTTGGTTTAACAAACAAACCGATTATGTTTTTTGAAAGAGGAGGTGGAACGGCTCCAAGTAATATATTATACCACATATGTTCAAATGTAACCCCAACACCTACACCAACAGCAACTAATACTCCTACACCAACCCGAACACCAGCACTCACACCAACACCTACCCTCACGTCAACCAATACTCCTACACCAACACCAACACCAACAACTGATACAACAGTTTATTATTGGTATGCATTAGGTGATTGTAATGATATGAGATATACATATACACAAGTAACCAACACTGGTTTTGGTTTAATTACAATTCCCGGTTTGTGTGGGTTACCAAGTGCAATGGATTATTCCGACCCAGCACATACCGCATATTATTTTGACGAATCTAACCCATGCGGTTTTGGTACAGGATACACAGGAGTATACAATGCGAGAAGTTCAACTCAATTAACGGAAGGGGATGTTTATACAATAAGTGGTACATGTTATTCAATAATTGAACTTAATTCTGAACCACCAACATGGACAATTAATATGGATGGTAAAACAAAAGAAGAAGGTGCAAATCCATGTTTTGATTGTCAACCACCATTTACCGGATTTACATATTATACTTATTCGGGTGTAACATGTGGTTCAGATCAAATTATAGTTTATGATATTACACCTTATGCGTTGAATTCTATAAGTCCACAAATAGGTCAATTATATTTATATCATGAGTATGATGTAAATGGTACATTAGTAAATCCTGGTAATAGTTGTGTGGAAATTACGGGGTATATTGGAGAGTTTGTTGGACCTAAAGTTGTGGTACCATTACCTGGAGCCACATCCGGTTATACTTATTCAGTTCCAGTAGGACCAATATTAACCGGTGGTGGTGAAATTGATGATTGTACTGAATGTATTCCACATTGGAATATTACAACTGTAAGGTGTGACGGAGTAGTTGATTTAATTGGTTATCCAATATTTGGAACAACAAAACCCGCAATTGATTCTGTAATTAAAACAAATGCCAATGATGGAATTTGTAGAAAAGTCACAGATGTATTCCCACTTAAATTCATACCGTATTTAGGAGGTTCTATTGGTAATATGCATACACAAATTTATTATGTAAGTTCATCATATGGAAATTGTGATGGATGTTCATAATAATAAAAACTAAAAAATAATAATGAAAAGAATAAACCATACCATTAAGAGGGAAACAATACCACAGGTGAAATTAACTTCACTTACAGATCGTACGTGGTATGACTCTAATGGTGAACTTATTTCTTGGACGGGATCGACTGGTTATTTGGCAACAGGATTTACACCATCATCAGGTTATACTGTTTTTAATGTTACAGGAGGAACTGTAACAAGTGGATATTATAAATGGTCAAAACCCACTAGTAATGTTTGGAATTTAATAACTGGTACAACATCGTATGTTAAATCACAAGTTTATAATGATTTTGTATTACCAATTTTCTTAGAAGCAACGGCCGATGAAATGGGTGAGATGATTACTTTTGACGGAGATATCGGACAAAATACAATTAGCGCGAATTTTACATATGAAGTCGACGGATCGGTATTAAGAGTTTGGAATACAACAAACTACGGTAAGTTAAAGGCGATGGCCGAAGCCACTTATACAATACATTGGGGAGATGGTAGTAAGAGTGGAGTTACAACAAACGGTAGTGTAATTAAACAATACACCACAAATGGAGAAAAAAATATTGTAATTACATTGGAAGCACCGTGGGTTGATAACAAATATGTTAAAACGTATACTGGATCAACAAGTGGTAATGTAATTACAGGAACAACAAGTCAAGTATTAAAAGTCGTTTATATTGATGCATTTACACCAACACCAACTCCAACCCAAACATCTTCACAAACCCCAACTCAAACGCCAACTCAGACTGAAACACCCACACAGACTCCAACTTCAACACCGACTAATACACCGACTAATACAGTTACACCAACCAACACCCCAACAAATACTGTTACACCAACAAATACTGTTACGCAGACACAAACACCTACTATTACACCAACTCAGACTGAAACCCCAACTAACACACCTACACCTACAGTAACACCAACAGAAACTCCTACACCAACAATTACACCAACCAATACGGTGACACCAACGAATACTGTAACTCCAACTATTACACCAACTAATACTGTAACACCAACGAATACCGTAACATCAACAGAAACTCCTACACCAACAATTACACCAACAAATACAGTTACACCAACTAATACCGTTACACCAACTATTACATCAACAAATACTGTTACACCAACTAATACTGTTACACCAACGAATACTGTAACTCCAACTATTACATCAACAAATACTGTTACACCAACTATTACACCAACGAATACCGTAACACCAACAAATACCGTTACACCAACTATTACACCAACGAATACCGTAACACCAACAAATACCGTTACACCAACTATTACACCAACTAATACCGTTACACCAACTATTACACCAACTAATACCGTAACATCAACTATTACACCAACAAATACCGTTACACCAACTATTACACCAACGAATACCGTAACACCAACAAATACCGTTACACCAACTAT
>ENA-OSIY01001669-OSIY01001669.1-marine-metagenome-genome-assembly--contig:-NODE-1669-length-11792-cov-4.532138_pt1 | contig 11792 bp, 6 predicted proteins | sample MGYA00237884_ERZ534233 | MGnify/ENA primary metagenome ERZ534233 (study PRJEB26412, sample SAMN06343840) | marine metagenome | isolation source: estuarine water | place: USA: Columbia River Estuary... | reverse complement strand
CGCATACACTATACAAGGTGATACAGCAGGCTCTACTTTAATTAGGGTAACTGGTATTGGAAGAATGTTTACAATCAACGGTGCTTCTGTTGGTCAAAACGTAACTTTTAAAAACATCACTTTTTCTGGGCAGATATCTAGTATAGCAGCAGGCGGAGCTATATTGTTTAGCAATCAGACTGGTGTTACTATAAATTTTGAAAATTGTAGGTTTGTAGGTAATTCCTTGACATCAGCCGTTACTGTAGGTGGTGGTGCACTTAATATTACTAATTCTACTGTAACTATTACGGATTGCCTTTTTAAAGAAAATCAAGCCCTACAAAATGGGGGTGCTATTGCTATCTATAATAATTCTAATGTCACCATGACTGGGTGTACTTTTTATAAAAATAGTACAACAGGTACAACTCAATCATTTGGTGGAGGTGCTTTATATGTTGTTGGTACTGGTGCAGTCGTTGATATAAATCATTGCACATTTTTTGAAAATAATATAGGACATCCCAACCAAGATTATGGTACAATAAGATCAGATAATGGGAATACGACCATAACAAATTCTTTATTTTATGATAATAAAGTGACAAATACTACTGTTACCCCCCCTGTCCTAGGTGGTCCATCAGACTGGGGTGCTGCGCCATCTGGTATACAAACTTTTTCTAAATCTATAGGGCAATGGATAAGTGCTAACATAGATAATGTAACAGGTGGTTCTATTGTGAAAAAAAATACATCTGCTGCTCCGTTTGATGTAGCTGCTAATTTAACCTCTTCCAATTTGACCTATAATGATGCACTTGGTAAAGTTACCTATATTGCTCCAACTGTTGCTGGTGAAAATTCACCTATAGGTTTTGTAGCTGCTGGTGTCGATGCAGGCGCATGGCAATCGGGTTTAACTTTATCGGTAAAAGACAATGAATTTGCTGCTAATTTTTCTGTTACTTACAATTCTCAAACAAAAAACATAAGAGTACTGCGTTCCAATGATGATTCGACTTCTTTAGAAATATATAATTTAATGGGAAGCAAAGTAATCTCGCTTACAAATGCGAGCAAAGAAGAAAACATCAATGCGAGTGCTTTACAATCTGGAGTTTATATTTTAGTTATTAAAGGTTCAGAAAATAAATCTTTTGCTATAAAGTTGCTAATAAATTAATTAGGTACTATTAAGTAATTTGCAAGTACAGGGTATAGTTTAATAAACCCTGCCTTGTAATTATTAACATACAATTGATGTTTTAATAGGTATTGAAATATCACTATGATTAAAACAATAATTATTATGATAAAAATTAAATGGTGTTTGTTCTTATTCTTGTTTCCACTTCTAATTTTTTCCCAGGATAAAATTATCAAAGGGAAAGTGGTTGATAATGTTGGTTTAGGCATACCAGGTGTAACAGTTATGCTTAAGGATTCAAATAATGCAACAACAACAGATATAGACGGAGCCTATTCAATAGCTACCGGAAAAATTAAAAATGGAGTTCTAGTGTTCAGTTACCTTGGATATACCTCTAAAAATATGATTTTTAATAATCAAACCAATACCATTAATGTGTCCTTGTCAGAATCTCAACAACAACTAGAAGAAGTGGTCGTTACCGCTTTAGGCATTAAAAGAGAGAAAAAATCTCTAGTCTATGCTACACAAACTATCGATACCCAAGATATGACAGAAGCTAGGTCCACCAATTTTTTAAATGCGCTATCGGGAAAAGCGGCGGGGGTTCAAATTGTAAAATCAGGCACTCCTACAGGATCAAATAGGGTAGTGATTAGAGGAATTACATCAGTAACAGGAGATAATCAGCCTTTGTATGTGATTGATGGCATTTCTCTTGATAGTGGCCAGGGCGATGGTTCCGTTTCCGTTTGGAATGGTGGTGGTAATAATACCGCTGTATCTGACATTGACTATGGTAGCCCATTATCTCATATAAATCCAGACGATATAGAGAACATAGAAATCTTAAAAGGACCAAATGCCGCTGCGCTATACGGTTCGAGAGCGTCAAATGGGGTGATTTTGATAACAACCAAAAAGGGTAAAACCAATAGTAGTTTAGGCGTATCCATCAATTCAAATTCATCCTTTACGAGCAATAGAGAATATCCATATTACCAATATGTTTATGGTTCAGGAAGTGGTGGTAGATTAGTAACTAGTGCTGCTGCTATTGATCCAGTCACCGGCTTACCTAGTGTAGCAGGGATTACTAACACTAGGGCTTATGGAGCTCTAATGTTAGGACAAGATATTTTAGGCTATACTGGAACACCGTCAAAATATCTTCCAAAACCTAATAATATTAAGGAGTTATATCAAATAGGATTTGTAAAAACTAATAGTTTTGCCATTGATAAAGGCGGAGATCAAGGTTCTTTCAGACTCTCTTTTGCCAATACTTCTGGAGACCATGTTATGGAAAATTTGGAGGTACAGAAAAAAAACAACCTAACCTTTAGAGGATCGCAAAAAATTTCAAAAAGTCTTACTACAGACATAAGTGTATTGTACACTAACAATAAAGTAAAAAACCGGACGTACCAAAATGGAAGCGAACGGAATCCCGCAAATAATTATATGTACATGTTACCGGATATGGGTAGTGATAATTTACTTCCTTATTTAACGGATAATAATGTGGCATATGCCTCCCCAGGAAATGGTCCATTTAAAAACCCCTATTGGAACTTATATGAAAACAGTAATCAAGATGAGGCCAATAATTTAATTGGAAATGTTACTTTAAAATGGGATATTACAAAGGCACTTAGTCTTAAATCAAAAGTTAATGGTTCCGTAAATCTAGTACAGGGCGAAGAGTTTAATAATATGGGAGCTGCTTATGACCCGGATGGTTTTTATAGAACATTTAATAACCAAACCCAGAACTGGAATTATGAAGCTATTTTAAATTACAATAAGAAATTTGAAAATTTTTCTATTGTTGCCTTACTAGGTACTAATAGGTTTGATTTGACCTCTTCTCAAAGACAAACAAGAATAAACAGCTTGATTGTTCGTGATGTAAGGAGTTTGTCAAATTCTAATGGTATTCCAGAAGTAATAGAAATAGATGCTAGAAAAAGGGTAAATTCAGCATTTAGTTCGCTTTCCCTAGGCTACAAAAACACCTATTTTATGGATGTAACGGCCAGAAACGATTGGTCTTCCACTTTACCTAGCAATAATAACTCCTATTTTTATCCTTCTATAGGCGGAAGCTTTATTTTTTCAGAATTGATACCAAAAAATGATATCCTGACTTATGGAAAAATAAGGGCTTCGTATGCACAAGTTGGAAATGATACCAAACCCTATAATACGATAACAAACTATCAATATGGGGGACTGTACAACAATTCAGCATGGTTAGCATTACAGACAACAAGAAATAATTCAAATCTTAAGCCTGAATTAACTTCTTCCAATGAATTTGGTATCGAAACACGCCTTTTTAAAAATAGAGTTTCCTTGAGCGCAACCTATTATGAATCCTCTACAATTAATCAAATTATTGCCGCTCAGACTTCATCAACAAGCGGTTTTTCAAGTCAATTTTTCAATGCAGGTGAAATACGGAATAAAGGCATGGAGGTTGTACTTTCCGGAAAAATAATAGATAATTCTTTTAAATGGGCTGTCGATTTGAATTGGTCCAAAAGTGAATCTTTAGTCGTTTCATTAATTGATGGAGTAGATCGTCTGTCATTAAGAACATGGTTTAATGTGAACGTTTTTGCCGAAGTAGGGAAGCCATTAGGAGAATTAAGAGGTAATATTCAAGCAAGAGATCCAGAAACAGGCATACCATTAGTAAAGCCAAATGGTAAGGTGGAATGGACGTCAAATGGAGTGCTAGGGAATGCACAACCTGATTGGATAGGGAGTTTGAAAAATTCGTTTAGTTATAAAGGTTTTGCTATAAATGTACTTTTAGATGCGAAAATCGGAGGTGATATGTATTCTGGTACAATGCTAAAGACTGTTAATCAAGGAGCTCATGCAGACACTTATGCCGGTAGAGACGAATTTTTATTTTCAAGCGTTATTATGGGTGAGACCAACGAAGAACGTTTTGGGAGAGGACTTTACGGAAATACTTATGCGGATAGCGATCGTATTAAAGGCAGACAGTATGCCGGATCAGCCATTTCAACAACTGACGCAAATGGTAATTTAGTGGCGCTTCGTGATGCAAATGGAAACATAGTATATTCTAAAGCATGGATAAGTCCTCAGGAATATGGCTTTGATGGATTGCAAGATCAGCAGCGATTTACTTATGACGCTTCTTATGTTAAACTACGAGAAGTAACAATAGGCTATACTTTACCCAATAAATTTTTAAAGAATATGCCTTTTAAAAGAGCTAAATTTTCTTTAGTAGGGCGAGATTTATGGACCATTTATAGAAATACTCCTCAAGGGATAGATCCAGAAGCAGGAACAACTTCAGGTAATGGTCAAGGAATTGAATATGGTTCATTTTTGCCAACACGAACCCTCGGAATAAATATTAACCTAGGATTTTAATTAATACAAAATGAAAAAAAATAAATATATAAGTAAAGTGTTTTTTGTAGCTTTTTTAGCAATCGCTATGTTTTCGTGTACTGATGGTTTTGAAGACATGAATGAAAATCCAAATAATTTTAATGTTGCAACACCTGAAGCCTTGCTAGCGGGTGCTGTAAAGAGCACTGTAGATCTTGTAGGTGGTGAGATGAATGATCAAATGTATAATAATTATGCCAGTTACTATGGAGGAAAGGGAGGGCAGTTTCCCAAGTTTTTTTATACAGACCCTGGTGTAGATCAATATTGGAGACGTTTTTATGTAAATATACTCAAGAATACTCAAGAAATAATTGATAATTATTCTGATGATCCAAAATATGCAAACCGCGTGCACATTGCTAAAATTTGGAAAAGTTATGTGTATTCTGTGCTAGTTTCTACTTTTGGTCCAGTTCCTTATGTTGATGCTTTAGGATCAAATACTACTACAACTTACACGAGTGAGGAAGATATTTATATTGCAATATTAGACATGTTAAAAGCTGCGGGTGAAGGTATTACTGTAACGGGGGATAAATTAACTACTGATCCCGTTTTTAATGGTAACAATCTGATGTGGAAAAAATTTGCAAACACTTTGCGTTTAAAAATTGCATTGCGAATATCGGAAGGTTTCCCAACATTAGCACAAAATCACGGCGTTGAAGTTATGGCCAATGAAGCGGGACTAATTTCTTCCAATACAGAGAACATTGCCATGAAATGGGAAACTATTTTAGAGAATTGGTCGTTTAATTATAAAAGATATGTCAATGTTCCAGCACAGGAGGATGTAGTTCCATTTGTGAATTTTCACTACATATTGAATATGAAAACATACTATGATCCAAGATTAAAAGTTGTAGCTGAACCATCAACTAATCCCATTACCATCAATGATACGCTATTTAAGTCTGGATCTACTATATTAGACAATCCACGACAAAGAGTTATTGTTCAATATAAGCTTCCTTATTTTGGAAGGCCTATTGGAGGTACAGTATCTCTTTCAGACTGGAATTTAAATCCTAGTAATAACATTTTGAACGGTATAGCAAACAACCGATATAGTAAGCCGAGTAAGTTATTATTTATGGCACAAGACATGAAATTTTATATTGCAACTTACGCCGAGCTCAATTTCATGCTAGCCGAAGCTAAATTAAAAGGTTGGGGCGGGAGTAGAACAGCAGAGCAGTATTACTATGCAGGGATAGACGCTTCATTTCAACAATATGGAGTTTCTTCTGGGGTAGCAGTATATAAAGCAAGGGATGGTGTTAAATGGGGGACTTCTAGTATAGGAGATAGAGACTTGTTTGGTATTGTAACCAGTGGTATCTCAGCGGATCCTATGGACAAGATTGCAAGACAACTTTGGTTAACATCCTACAATCAAGGTCATGATGTGTGGTGTTTACAAAAACGCACCAGACTCTTGCCATTGATACCAAATTTTAGCCCTGACAGATCGGTTGGTGTCGAGTATGTGGATATACCAGAAAGAATGGTTTATCCAATTTCTGAAATTGGTTTGAATAATGCGGGTTATTTAGCAGCCATCCAGGCTTTAGGAGGAAATCTAATGAGTACTCCATTGAGAATGAATAAAGCCCCCCTATTTACATCAAATTATTGGAATTCTCTACCGGCAGAATTTAATCAAGAATTTGCTCGTAAGTTTTATGGGGATTCGGAGGATGATCTTAGGACAGCAGGGATAACGTATACATTAATAAGAATATTGTAGTAATAATAAAAATAATTATCATGAAAATTTTAAAAAAAAGTGCATTATTAGTAATAGTATTGCTTTTTCTTTCTTGTACAGAAGATAAAGCCATCTTAATAGAAGATAATATATATAGTCAACCAATTCCTATTCTACCCGTTACTACGAATTACACTGTTGGGGCTATTTATACCAAATTCATTAGAAATCCTCTCACAATTGAAACGCCTTCAATAGGAATATATGATGGAGATATTGGGAATCCAATAACGTATTCAAAACATGTTGAACAAGCCCAAACAGCCGGTGTCGATTTCTTTATATTTGGCTTAAGGTCTTCTAATGTTATGGCAAATTATAATATAGACAAGACATACATAGATAATTTGCAAATGGCTCCAAATTCCGGTGACATGAAATTTGCTTTTAGTTATAATTTTGCTAACATGGGATTAAGTTATACTAGTACAATTGAGACTAGGGGTTTAGTACCCACTTTTTTAAATGATTTTATGTTAATGGTGCCTTATTTCCAAAGATCTAATTATATGAAGATTAATGGTAAAGCAGTAGTTTATATGAGCAATAGTTTTAATTTGTTTTCAAATGACAATATTTTACTATATCAACAATTAAGGTCTCAAATGCGTGCGTTAGGGGTTGAATTGTATTTGATAGGTATGCAATTAGAATGGACACCTACCTTGAGATTCTTTGGTGACCAAGTTACTGGAAAAGATAATAGATTTAAAGGTTGTGTCGATGCTTTAACCTTTACTAATTATGCTAATATTCAATTTGTTTTTTATGACAGGCTACAGTTTTTTCACAAATATGTTGATCTAGCTTGGAGCTACCATAAAGAAACATTAGCTCGACACCAAATCGAATTTGTACCTACGATTTCCCCATCCTATAATCCTAAAATTAATAATGTATCCAGTACAAATTATATTATTGCAAAAAATGCAGATTGGTTTAAAGCGAATTGCAATATTGCCAGAAGAGCATCAGGAGCCAGCAAATTAGTTTTAATAGATTCTTTCAACAATTGGAATTTAGATACACAAATAGAATCTGCGACTACGTATGGAGAGGATTACCTCAGAATTCTTAGGGGAGAATTCAAATTATAATAAAAGATATACCAAGTATTGAATTATTAAAAAAAGAGTCAAATCAAATTTTAATTAATTTGATTTGACTTCTTATAGAATACTTATGTTGTGTGTGATTTATCAAATGTCGAACATATCTGAAAATCGACTAAAACAAAATAGTAGGAACGGGGAAAGCCGAAAAACGATTAGAGTAGGTGAATTTAATGAATATTAAAATGAACAAACTATTTGCTATTGTACTTACAGTTTTACTGTTCACTCTTGCGGGGTGTGAAAAAGACGATAATCTCGTTGAACCTAAAGAATTTACTTTTAATTTTATTAATAATACAGAGAGTTGGGCAGGTGATTTTGCGGATTACCCTAATGAGCCGAATGTGGAAGATTTTTATGAATTGGAGTTTTCACATTCTATGTTACCAAGTCCATTAAACAGTAGCGAAGGGGCTCTAAGACAATCGGGCAATAATCATAGTGATGATTTATTTATGTTTGTTAAAAAGAGAATTACTGGACTAGAACCAAATACTAACTACAAAATTGACATTGAAATAGAAATTGCTACTAATGTCGCAAGTGGTTCTTTTGGAGTAGGAGGTTCACCAGGAGAAAGTGTATACATTAAAGCTGGTGCATCGACCAATGAACCAATGAAAGTATTGGACAATTCAGACAACTATTACAGAATGAATATTGATAAAGGTAATCAAAGTCAAGACGGTACAAATATGAAACTTATTGGTGATTTCGCTAATGGTTCAGACTTGAACGTTTACAAATTAAAAATTCTTAAAACAACAAGTTCAGTTAGTGTAATGTCTAATTCAAATGGAGAAGTCTGGATAATTGTTGGAACCGACTCAGGTTTTGAAGCAACAACTACAATTTATTACAATCGAATAACCGTAAATACAAAATAAACCACACACAACATCGGTTTGTACAATTATAAATTAATTAAAAGACACTTCTTAAAAACACCTTTATTAGGATTGATTATCTGTAATAAAGACTTTAAAGTTAGGAAGCAAACTAGGTTTAAATTACTCGGATTTTAAACGTAACTTGAAAATCAAGATAATTCAATTTTCTTTATAGAATTATAAGCATAAATAATTTACTTAAAATAAAACCCATAGCTTTTGAGTATAGAACAACTCATAAACGGATGTAAGAAGAATGACAGGAAGGCTCAGGAACAATTATATAGAGAATACAGTTCTATGTTGTTCTCTGTTTGCCTAAAGTATTCTCGAAATCCTATCGAAGCCCAGGATAATTTGCAAGATGGGTTTTTGCTGGTTTTTGAAAAGATTCATCAATTTGCATTTAAGGGTTCTTTTGATGGTTGGATAAAAAGAGTGTTTGTTAATCATATCATTCAACAATATAGAAAAGAAACCTTTTTGGGTTTAGATGATGAAAATAGAATTGAAGATTTCGAGGACGATGTTGATCTCGATAAAACGGATGATATTTCGATGGAATATTTGATAAAAATCATTCAGGAACTTCCTGATAGGTATCGATTAGTGTTCAATTTGTATGTTATAGATGGATATTCACATCAAGAAATTGCAGAAATGTTAAATATAAATATCGGCACATCAAAGTCAAATTTGTTCAGGGCAAGAATGAGTTTGAAAGGAAAAATAGAAAGCGATTCGAACATAATTAAGTCTAGTATAAAATGAGTGAAAGAAAAAAAATAGACCAACTCTTTCAAGATAAGCTTAAAGATTTTGAGAAAATTCCTCCCGATTTGGTTTGGGAAAACATTAAAATCAACTTGGAAGAAAAGAAAAAAAGACGTGCTATCCCTTTATGGTGGAAACTTTCGGGTATTACTGCTTCCTTGGTATTAGGTTTTTGGATTTCAAACACCTTGTTTTATAAGAATACTAATAATGGAGTTGTTATTCAGGAAAAAACCAAATCTATAGGGAAATCAAACCTCAAAAACATCCCTTTTGAAAAACCAATCAAGAACCTTGATGCTATTGCAACTTCAGAATCCATAAATACGGAAGATAATTTATTAAACCAACCAAACATATCGAAAACAGCTAATAAAAAGGATACTAACGTCATTGTTTTATTGGATGAAAATAAAAAAAGCAAGAGTGATTTAAAAAATAAAAAATCGACCAAAAACATCAAAATAACAGCAATTAACCAAAATCAAAACGAAGTGCAAAGTTTTACCAAATCCGTTTTAGCAAATAATGAAAATTATTCAAGAAAAGGAAATGCGCCATTAAATAAAGAAAAACCCAAAGAAAATGACAAATTTTTAAATCAAACTGATTCTAACAATTTAGTCGTTGTTGAAAATAAGATTGTTAAATTAAATGCTGAAAAAGAGGTTTCTAAAAATCAAATGAAAATAGATTTGCTAGATAATTCCAAACAGTCGAAATTGGTTTTAGAAGAAATTAATAAAACGGAATCAACAAAAACCACTAAAGTTGAGTCTAATGAGTTTGAAGAATTGTTGAAAGAAAAAGAAAAGAAAACCATCAAGAAACAAAATCTAAGTCGATGGCAAATCAACACCAATATTGCCCCCGTATATTTAAATTCTTTGGCTAATGGATCATCCCTAGACCAGTATTTAGAATCCAATAAAAAAGAATATAACACAAGCCTAAGTATTGGTTTGGGGGTGAATTATACTTTGAGTAAAAAATTAATATTAAGATCGGGTATAAATTCCGTTTCAATGAATTATAATACTACTGATGTTCCACTAAATTCAACGTTAGGTGGAGGAACGACACTTCTTTTGCAAGGTTCTTCAATTGAATTGGGAGTTTCAAGTTTATCTACAAATACGTCTAATGTGAATGAAAGTGGAATCTTAAATCAAAAAATGGGGTATATTGAGTTGCCGCTAGAACTGTCGTACGTAGTTTTAAACAAAAGATTTGGTGTTGAATTTATTGGAGGAATGAGTACTTTGTTTTTAAATCAGAATGATATTTCTTTGCAATTGTTAAATGATAAAATTAATATGGGCAAGGCCAATAATTTGAATGATGTTCATTTTAGCGGCAATGTTGGTATGGGTTTAAAATACGGCATTTTGAAACATCTTGAATTTAGAGTTGAACCCGTTATTAAATACCAATTTAATACTTTTAGTTCTCGTGGAGCTAATTTCAAGCCCTATTTATTTGGATTATATTCCGGCATTGGTTATTCTTTTTAATTGTGGTTCTAAATATTTCCATTTGCAAACACCACACAAGAATCAGCTATAAATATGCTTTTTTTAAAATTATTGTTTAAAACAAGACTGTCAATTTTGAAGGTCTTGTTTTTTATAACAACTCCTTTTTATTATATTCGCTTAATCTAAAAACACACCATGAATTGGGAACAACTTTTATCGCTACGCCGCCAAGGTGATACGGGCAAACGATTACGAATAGAACAAGACGACACCCGTTTGGGATTTGAGGTTGATTATGACCGAATCATATTTTCGTCGGCTTTCAGGAGTTTGCAAGATAAAACGCAGGTTATTCCATTGTCCAAAACTGATTTTGTGCATACCAGATTAACACATAGTTTAGAAGTTTCGGTTGTTGGTCGTTCCATTGGGCGATTGGTTGGAAAGAAAATAATTGAAAAATATCCTTATTTAAATGAGATTCATGGTTATGAAATGAACGATTTTGGAGCGATTGTAGCTGCAGCTTCATTGGCTCATGACATTGGAAATCCTCCTTTTGGTCATTCAGGAGAAAAAGCTATAGGAGAATATTTTTCAATTGGAAACGGACAAAAATACAAAGCCAAATTATCTGATAAAGAATGGCAAGACTTAATAGATTTTGAAGGGAATGCTAATGGATTTTCAGTTTTAACAAGCTCCAGACCCGGAAATGATGGAGGTTTGAGAATATCTTATGCAACTTTGGGGGCGTTTATGAAATATCCTAAAGAGAGTTTGCCAAAAAAACCAACCTCAGCAATTGCCGATAAAAAATATGGCTTTTTTCAATCTGATGTGGCCTTTTTTAAAGAAGTTGCTTCAGAATTAGGGATGATTCCAAATAAATCCGGAAAAGATATTGGTTATGAAAGACATCCCTTAGCTTATTTGGTTGAGGCTGCAGATGATATTTGCTACACCATTATTGATTTTGAAGACGGAATCAATCTAGGTTTAGTCTCCGAAGATTATGCTTTGGAATACCTTATTAATTTGGTAAAAGACAGTATTGACACTAATAAATACAACACTTTAACTTCAAAAGAAGATCGAATTAGTTATTTGCGCGCCATTGCTATTGGTAGTTTGATAAATGATGCTGTTAATGTATTTATTGAAAATGAAGAAGCAATTTTAAAC
>ENA-OSIY01001668-OSIY01001668.1-marine-metagenome-genome-assembly--contig:-NODE-1668-length-11794-cov-7.792012_pt1 | contig 11794 bp, 12 predicted proteins | sample MGYA00237884_ERZ534233 | MGnify/ENA primary metagenome ERZ534233 (study PRJEB26412, sample SAMN06343840) | marine metagenome | isolation source: estuarine water | place: USA: Columbia River Estuary... | reverse complement strand
AACTGTAATCCCTGAGTAACATTGCCTACTGATAAAAAGTTTTTTACTGTTAAGTTTTTTAATTTAATCATGAAGTAATATTATACATGAAGTCCGTTGTAGATGTCAATCAGTGTTTGGCGATCCACGACATCGCTTTCAATGGCTGTGAGTTGTTGAACAACAATTTGATCCACAGATTCAAAGTGAACATCGCCACTCCAATCCTGTGCGTGTTCTTCACGCTTGGCTGGAATAAGTGTAATCTCACGTAGTTGATATTCTTCCTGCCAATTCTCTTTTAAGAAAGTAGCTTCTTCGAAACTAATGTCAGCATCGCAGGTCACACGTAAGAATGTATTCTTGTCCATGTACTTTGTAGGATCATCAATCAATCTTGTAAGATCTAAAGTTTTGAATTTTGGAGCATCGGGCCAAGCAATGTATTGCGGCTGCCCCCCAAACTCTAGAACCATCATACCTCGGTCATCATCCCAAGCATCGGCATAGTTATGTGGAAAGGCATTGCCAATATAAGTGACATTGCCGCTGTGCTGTCTCATGTGAAAGTGTCCAGAAAAGACTTTTTCTTGATTAGGAAAGTGTCCGCGATTAAGCCCACCATGATCCGGCATCTCTACCATGGCGTTCATTTTAAAATTAGGCAGTTCAAAATGACCAAATACGTAACGGCTTGTTAGTCGCTTCATGCTTGTCCACTCCTCGCCAACTAACCACGGAACAAGACTAACGTCTCCTTCTGTGTAAATGTCATTTACCAAAATAACATTTTTCTGATTTCTGATAAATGGAATACTTGTCAAATCTCGTTTCTCACGATAGTATAAATCGTGATTGCCTGGAATAAAAAAGAAACGTTCAAAGTGTTTGCTGATATAATCAATGGCATCAACGGTATAGTTCAATGTACTAACGTTAACTGTAGCACGATGATGATGCCAGTCACCTTGAAAGATTGCTGTGTCACAACCTTGTCTAGTTGCTTCGGCACAGAACCATTTAACAAAACTCAAACAATCATCGTTGTGAGTTTTGCTGTTTTGGCGCATACCAAAGTGAATGTCAGTGAAGACAGCTGCCTTCTTAAACATATCTGTCATTAGAAATCCTCTGTTTTAAGATTGGCGATACGTTCACGTTCGTCACGCATTATAGTTTCATGTTCAAACTGTCTAGTGAAACTAGGACTGCTACCTGTTTGAATCAACAGGTCGTCTCGAATCATTTGGTTTTTCTTTTCAATATTAAGGATGCGAGTGAAACTGTTGTCAATAGCGGCAGTATAATACGCAAAAGGGTTCTGCGATTTTGATTCATCGAATTGTAGTCCTATCTGTGATAATTGTAGCAAGGCCTGACTTCGCATTTCGTCTACGTAAGTATAGCCACGCCAGTTAAATCTCATACTGTATCTTTCGCAGAGTAGCATATAACTTTTTGCTAGTTTTTTTGTTATCTCTCCGTCTAAACAAAATGCACCAGTGTCCATGTCACCTTTCCAATGACTTTTGCCCACACAGATCAAATCATCTTTTTCAGCACCGTCTTCTGTGCTAAATTTAAAATGTTGAAACGGAGGAAAGTTACATTTGCTGTGATGATCTCCGCGATTTTTAGGAGTTTTCTTACGTCCTGGTTCCAATGGAACATGATCGTGTGTCATAATTCTAAAAATAACTTCAGTTTTTAGAATCTTCTTATAGTCAATTTCAACGTCGGGCAACCTTAATTTAGGATTAATTGCTTGAGCTTCTACCAGTGCTATTTGGCTCTTACGTAATGCATTGGCTCGTTTTGCTTCGGCAATAGTTCTAATATTAATTTTATCCACACTGGGCAGAATCAAATCATAGTCACTGTATTCGGGTTGGGAATACGAACTGTATTTATTTTTGCTTAAATGTATTTCTTTGAGCAATTCTTTATTTGTTAGATATTGCTTTGCTAAAGGATTGGGTTGTGATTTTATCATAACATTATTTTAACATAATTTGTTGGGCAATGTCAAGTCTTTTAACATTAAAACTATAGATTATTATTAACTAAATACTGGTATGAGCGTACATTTAACAGCAACAAACCAGATAGGATCATTGAAACGATTGTATTTTCAATATACTCCGCAAATTGAATACGGCAACGACGTAAAATACGATGCATACAGTCTCACTCATACTAATTATCAACCACAGGCATATAGTAGAACGGAAAACGCTACCATTGGCTTAACATGTAAATTCAGTGCTCATACTAAAGAACATTTTGATCACAGCGAATATGCAATTAGATTTTTACGTACATATACTAAAATGAACTACGGTAGACTGGATGAGGAACGGGGACAAACTCCCAGGATATTAAGATTTTCTGCATATGGCTCTCCAATATTTTCTAATGTACCGGTGGTAATTAGCAAATTTTCAATGACTTTTCCCGACGACATTGACTATGTCAAAGGAGAATTTTCAATTGACAATGATAAAAAAGAAACGCTGGACAGAGTTGTAGCCGTTCCCACCAACGAAGCTCAGAAAAATATTCCTGGTCAATTACCAACAGTGACAATAATTGGAGCAAAGTCTAGAGAATTTTATCTACCTGCATTTTTTACTATCAATATAAATTTATTGATGCAGCCAAATATATACAAAGCAGTCACTGAGTTTAATCTAAAGGACTTTGCCAACGGATCATTATATAACAAAGGATATATTTAATGATATCTACAATTATTCCCACAAACATGTACAACAATCGAAGTTATCTTCGACAAACACCTATTAGAAATTTTTATTTAGACGTGTCAACGTTGCCTTACATAGATTATCAAAAAGGAGACAATGTTATAGTGCCGCCAGAATGCGAAAATAGAATAGATCTGTTTAGTTATCAACAATTTGGTACAAGCAGACTATGGTGGGTGATAGCGTTGGCCAACGCAGATTTAATTAGAGATCCTATATGGGACTTTAAATCTGGCATGAGCGTTTTTGTACCCAACGACTCGTCATTTATAGAAAATTTATCAGGAGTTAGATAATGGCCACGTGTCCTCCAGTTGTAACAGGCCCGGGCGGCCATTTTAACGCTCCACGCTCCGGGGACCGCAAGCACGAAGGCTGTGATTTCAGTACACCTTTAGGGACTCCTTTGTTTACCAACGTGCCGATGACAGTTACTCGCATCGACTGGGTACCCAGTCGCCCCGGCGGCCGAGCAGTTTATATGACAGACGCTAACAACAGAGAATATTATTTTGCTCATTTAGATGCAATTCCTAAAGACTTGAAAATAGGCCCAATTCCAGCCGGCACAAAGTTCGCTACCACCGGAAACTCGGGAGTTACTGAAACCGGCAAATCTCACACGACTCACTTACATTTTGAATCATGGCAAAGCGGCATCCATCTCAAAACCGGTGTGAAAGTAGATCCAGAAAGTGTAGACCCTCTCACAGGAAAAAAATATTTAAATGTAGCTACATACCAAATTGATCCTGTAACCAAACAACCTATAGGAAATTTACGAACAGCATGTCGTGTTCCAGAACCAGTGGAGGCAAATCGTCCGCCAACGACCGGCCCGGTGGCGGCGACCGGCCCGGTGGCGGCCGGCGGCGTAACGCCACCGCCTAAGGCTGGCACCGGTGCGCCGGCCTACGACACAACCAAGAACAAGGGCGCCCCTTTAGTACTACCTTTTAATATGAATCAGCGTCATCCAAACGGTGATAAAAAACGGTGATGGAAGATAAAAATTAAAGCATAAAAATGGCAGATACATACTACACACGACTAACAATAGTTCATCCCAATGATGTTAATAAACTAGATCCGCGGCTGGGAATAGTTATTGCTGAAACAGCAACAACTGGAAAATTTATAATGACCGACATTACATGGGAATCTGTAATAAATTCCAATGCCGTAACAACTATTGCCATGCAACAAAAAGGGGAAATAAAAATATATGAGCCCATTGGCATGGCCATGTTAGATTATATTAAATTGTCAGCATTTCAACTAGGCATACCAAATCATTTAAGCGCCGATTTTTTATTAGAAATGGAAATTATAGCAGAAAACCTATCCAAAGACTCTACGCCGTTTAAATATATCTGGCCGATCATACTCATTTCCACAGAAGTAAAAGCAACAGTCACTGAAAAAGGCACAGAATATAATATAGCATTTCTTCATACCAGTAATCAATCGCAGACTGATGCCGTGCAGCCTATTAAAGAAACAAGTAAAATTGAGGCAGGCAATGTTGGAGAATATTTTAGAAAATTACAAATAGATCTAGAAACTAAAGAATTTAACTATGCAGCCGCACGGCAAAAAGCCGGCAGCGGGCAAATTAAGTATGGTGCTAATCCTGCCGCGCAAGATGAATTCCACGACGAATATCATTTTTTAATTGAACCTAGAATAGAAAAATATGAGTTTACTACAAAAGGTCGAGCAGATCCAGCAGTTCAAGGAACATGGGGCGGTGCCGGTTCGTTCTTTGGAAGATTCAATATTAGCATCAGACCCGGCACTACAATTACGCAACAAATATCCAGGATATTAAAAAGCACCAAAGATATATCAGATGTTCAGCAGAATAGGCCCAAGCCTGCAACCTCCGATGCTCATGGCAGCAGTGAAGAAAATAAAAAAAATATAGAAAGTATGATAGGCAATGTTTATCAATTTTTTAGAGTTGAAACACACACTGTTAAAAAAAGTTTTGATTATATACGTCAGCGATATGCAGTAAAACATGTATTTTTAATTTACTTGGCTGATCAACCAACTATGTATCAATACCCCGACGAGCTCGGGCTATTGAATAAAATGAGTAATAAGGAGGCAGTACTTACAAAATTAAGATATTATGTGCAAGAAAGTCTTCTTAGTAAACTGTATTATTTTAACTATACAGGATTGAACACTGATATACTTCGCGTGGATATACAGTTTAATCAAATGTATAGTATACCTAGTATACCAGTATTATGGGCTGATAGAAATGTAACAGGCCCAGGAGCAATGAATCCACAAAATTATAGTAGGAGAATAAGCCCTTATGCTCATGCTGGCAGCGCCGCGGCCAGAATTGACTTACAGACAATGCAACAAAAAGCTAGGCAATTAAATAATGATCTTAGAAATAATATGGAAAAATATGCACAAGGCGATCCAGAAAAATATCAACGTTATATTAATAGGCTAGGTGCTCGCGCCAAACAAGAATATAAAGATCTACAAGATTATATTGCATTTTTAAATAAAGAAATTGTCAAGCGAGAAGAGGCATTTAACGCAATACAAAACGAAGTAACAAAAAATACTATTAATAGTAGACAAGATTTGTTTAAAAATTTAGTTTACGCAGAAGATGTTGGAGAATCTCAAGCCACTTGGAATGAAGCATATAACAAACTATTCGAAATGGAATACCCTAATTTAATTCCTAGAATGGAACCAGATATTATCGGCGAATCATCGGATATAGTTAAATCAGAAAATGAAAAATTAATGGAAAAGATATTTTCAATTCAATTAGCTCCTCGTGATTTAATGAATTTGGAAATGGAAATAATTGCAGATCCTTATTGGTTAGGTGTTCCTAACTTATTCGTAAATGGAAGCTATGGGTTTAACCAAATTAAATTACCCAAGTCAAATGAAAAAGAAGTTAGAGCGTTGATTAATAGTCGCATGCCATCTATTGAAACAGACTGGGCCACTAAACAGCCAACAGCATGGTCGGCTAACTACGGAGGAGCACAGTGGTATGCCGGCGGCCAACTAATATATTTTAGTACAATGATACCCGAAGGCGGCTATGATGACAGTGACATGCTGACATTTAACTATAATGATCAAATCGTGGGCATTTATATGGTAATCAAAGTTACTAATGTACTCAAGGACGGCAAGTGGACACAAAAAATAAATGCAACTCGAGATCTTACAATACCTGCTCATATTATACCTAGAGCAAACGCAACAACTGGAACTCCGTCGTTTGAAGAATGGGCCACGGCTGTATTGAATTCTGAAGACTTGGCTCGTGATCAAATTAATAAATTACGCACACAAGATGTTAACCAACGTCGCGCTGAATTAGAAAGAGAGCGATTAGTAGCACAGACTAATGACAAAGGCACTGGCGCTACTGGTTCAAATATTTTTAATACAACGGCGGCCACTACTCCCGGCGTGCAAGACGCATTAAATGAACAACGCCGTATATTAAGAGATAATCCGCCGCCAACAGTTGTCAACCCAGTGACTAATGCAGATGCACTAGTGGCAGCCGGCCAATCTAGAGATCAAGCATATGTGGCAGCAAAGAAACAGTACAGCGAAGAAATCAATGCTTATTATAAACACATAGAAGAAATAGACAAGAAAGCGTATGCTCAAGCAGGTGTACCAAATAATAGTCCATATTCTGCAGAAACACTGTCTGGCCTGGCAATGACAAAAAGCAGAGGAGGTGGCTTAGATGATTGGAAAATTAATAACACTACGAATCAAGGCCCAGCCGCACTTAATAATCCTTTAGGTGTGGGATACATAGCAGAACGAAATAAGTATAACGCATATAGTTCATGGGAACAAGGATTAAAAGCCGGCAATGAATATTACAACTATGGTGTTGGAGTTATTCCTAGTGGCAGAAACGGTCCTAACAGATATTTAAAACCCAGCAGTGTGCCATTGAAAGATGAAGCAGAATATATTAGAAAAGCAGCATTGGGAGGCAAAGGATAATGGCAAGAGTTATAAAAGCCAATGGTAATAAAAAAGCTCCAGAAAGTTATGTAAATGATCGCGGCGCCGGCATACCCAGAATGCATGGAATATATGCTGGCATTGTTAAACGAAACGATGACAGTCAATATATGGGTCGCTTGCAAGTTTATATTCCAGAGTTTGGCGGTGACCCAGAATCAGATTCTAGTTGGTATGTTGCCAGTTATGCCAGTCCATTTGCTGGATCGACTAGTATATTTGACCAAGGTCAGAATATAGAAGAATATGAAGATACTATAAAAAGTTATGGATTTTGGGCTGTGCCTCCTGACATTGACTCACAGGTGTTAGTTGCATTTGCCGATGGCAAAACAGATAAATGTTATTGGTTTGCGTGTATGTATCAACGTGGTACACAAGTCAGTGTTCCGGGTTTGCCTGCGGGCAAAACACACAAAGGTGAAAATATACCAGTTGCACCAAAAAATAGAAAAGACTTAGATCCAGATTTAAAAAAATATGTAGCGCATACTCCTGCTTATAACGCATTAAAAACTCAGGGGTTAGAGAATGATCCGTTACGGGGAACAACTACCAGTGGAGCGATGCGGGAAACTCCTAGCAAAGTTATAGGATTATTAACTCCGGGCCAACATCAATTAGTGTTAGATGATGGAGATAAGGATGGTAACAACCGACTGATTAGAATTAGAACAACTAACGGTACTCAATTGTTATTGGATGATGTTGCCGGCCACATCTATCTTGTTAGTAAAAATGGCGAAAGCTGGGTAGAGTTAAGTGCAGATGGTAGAATACATTTATACGGCAGTAAAGATATAAACATTAGAAGCCAGGAAAATATTAACTTGTATGCTGATAATAATGTTAACATAGAAGCCGGACTAAGCATCAATTTAAAAGCCAACTACGGCAATTTTCAAGCCAGCGGAATTGAAGTTTCAATGTTAGCAGAAACAAACACTAAAATCACCAGTGGTGAGACCAGCAATATTTTAAGTGGTTTGGCACATTATGAAACCGCGGCCGTTATACACATGAATGGTCCCCCGGCCGCTCCTGCCAATGTAATACCAATGCATAATTTAGCTGTCAATCAAGGAATAAAGAACAGTATCTGTAGTATTGTTCCTGAACACGAGCCTTGGGCAGGCCACAGTGGAATGATTAATCCAGTGGGTACTGGAAATATGCAAACGCAAAAAGATCCGGCACCCGATCAAATACAGTCTAGACTACCAAAAGAAAATGAAATGCCGGCACCTATTATACCTACTCTCGACAAAGGCGAAGAAGTATCTGTTGCCGAAGCTGTTGTCAGCGAAGAACTAATCGACGTTATCAAAGAACAGAATGGATACACTCCGGTTAATACATCTGACGACACCGGAGAAAGTGGAGGTTATGGTAGTGTGATTATTCCATCTGCACCAGCACCAGCACAAGTAACTGCTCCTGGAAGTAACGTATTTGATTTAAAATTGCCGCCCGGAGTTGACACTGTGGCTTTGGCACCAAGTATTTTTAAAGATTTTCAAACAAAATTAAAAGAAGCAACCAATGGAATGCCTGCAGGATCAAGTACTATGACTGACAAAATATCTTCTGCGGCAAGTATAGTTGAAGGCAGTGTGGCGCCGCCAAATTCTGCAGATACAGCCAAAATTAAAGATTTTCGAGCAAAATTAAAAGAAGCAACTGATGCAATGGCCGTTGGATTAAACTTTATGTCTAATAAAGTGTCTTCGGCACCCGGTCTAGTTGCAGGCGGTGTATCAGTAGCATCAAATTCTGTTAAAGATGCAACCAAAATATTGAGTCAGGGTATTAGTCCCGACAAAGCAGAAAATTTATTATATAATGATTTGGCAAGAAATCAGCGAGATGTTAAAAATATATTAACTTCTGCAGGAGTAACTAAATTGCCGCAAAATGTATTTGATGGTCTAATAAGTTATCAAAATCAAACAGGTGACGCTAGCACAGCGTTTATAAAAGGTGAAAAAGTAGACCTAACACCTTTATATAAAACAAGTTCGTGGGATCAGGTTGCTAGTTTTATTGCCGCAGATGAAAGAGACAGAAATAGACGTATTGTGGAAGCAAGTATTATTGCCAATAATAATTACGGGCCCGAAATTAATCAGCAACACATTATCAATAAAGGCATGGCCCGTGCTAATGAAATGATAGCCAAAGGAAAATTAAATCAACAAACTGCATCCGGCGCCACTGATCAGCAACGATTGGCCAATGCTACAAATTATTTTAATCAAACAGGAAAAACTATCGACGGATCTACGTATGAATTCAATAGCGTAGTTAATAAAAATAATATTGATAATAATTTAGCAAATATTACCAATAAAAATATTATCGGACCATGGCCGTATTAAACAAATGATTTAAGGTCGGGACTGGTCCAACCGTCGGGTTTTAATACTTTGCCATCTGCTCTTTTACGTACTTTACCAGTTGCAGAATCTATTTTGGCAAAGTTTGTACGCATAACTTCATTCCACGCACCTTCAGCGTCACTGCCCATGCTGTGAATAGCACCAATAGTAACAACTAATATATCGATTAGAGCATCCAGCACTTCGCGCTGATCGTTATTATTAATGGCTTCGTTGAGTTCTGTATATTCTTCTTTAATCAGATTGACATACAGTATGAATTGTTCACGATTAAAGCCTGCAACACTTTGGTCGCAGGCAGTCATAAATTTTTCTTGGTCTTTAAAAGGGTTGGTCATTTTGTTAGTTCTTCCATAAAGTGTTCGTGTATAGGTTGATGAGCAACTCTGGTTAGCCATCCATTGTTAATACATTCTATAATTATTCTTTTGTAGGAGTCAGGACATTTCGAATTTATTTGAAATGATGCTCTAGGCACTAACGAAATTCCATCTGGACTAAAATGAAAATCATTAGAGTTTTGTAAATACGTTTTAATTTTTGGACTTGATTTTGTTATATACATTTCTAATACTTAGCATAAGGTTATAAAATCTCAATGAGTGAGCGTTAATTATAGGAGGACGATGCGGACAGCGTCCTTGATTATAATTACAGTCTATAGTAATTTCGTTTCGGCAAGTTAAACATTTCATTTCTTTAAATTGTCCATGACAAGTTGTTCAGCATCCTGCCGTCTACGCTGTGTATCGAGATCAACTGCTTTGATAAACATTATTTCGACGAGCTCTGCCATGATTTTTTTACCTGGATCTTTTAAATTAGAATAATTAGAGCCGACGGTACTGATATAAGACTGTTCATCGTTTCTAATAGTAGCCATTAATTGTGCGACAAGTATAGAGCCTATTTCTCGTTCAGTAAGCATGTTATCCTTTTTTAAGTAACTCGATGAACGCAATCTTTCCAATGCTTTCTCCAAAGTCTTCATCACTTGCAATAATATGCAAGCTTGTGTCATGACGATCGCGTTTTGAATCGTAGTGCGTAATTTCGACAATTTTGCCTCCTGAAGCATTATATACGGTAAACTTCAAAGGCTCAGTCCCGTTACTCAATGTATGAATATTATTGTTGCCTCTGCCAAGAGAGGCAGTAGACATTTTTCTATTGTCATATGGTTCTGGGCAATCTTGTGGAAAGATAAAATTATATAATTTAGTTCGCAGCCAGTGTTTCATTTTGGATCTTTGATATTTGTAAACAATTCATCTTGTTCTTTACGAAATTTATTATACTTGTCTTTTATAGTAGTATAAACGAAATGATAGCCAATTACATAAGCAACATAACCCCAACAAATAGTTTGGCTGACAATGTATAATACATTTGAGTTATAAGTCAGCGCCACTATTGCCAATGAAACAGAGGTTGAAAGAGTAACAATAGTTAACTTAGTAAAATCTTCAGCTCTGGTCCAGAGATAGTGCAGAAAGTTAATCATATCTTTTCTCCAACTTCGAATCCTCGAAATCGCAAAAATCTAGGAAACCGCAGACTATACGTACCGTCTTGATTTTGTGTAATAGCATCTGCTCTTACTTCAACCACTGTTCCAAATAGCATATTGCGATTATCCCAATAGTGAATCCTATTGTCGTCACTGAACCCGCTACCACAATTGACCTGAATATATCTTCCTCCGTCGTCTCCTGAGCAGATGAGTGCGCCCAATCGTCCTTCATTTCGTCCTGTTCCTTCTTCAACACCTTGTACCTCCAATGATACTTCAATAAAAGGCTTTAGTTTCAACCAAGCATGACTTCGCTTACACTCATAAGGAGCTCGAGGATCCTTAATCATAATGCCTTCATAGCCGCCTTCGATAGCTAACGCATTAATCTCTTTGTATTTACGCTGACCCGTGTCAGAGTCTAGGTCTACAAGTTCTTGTCCAACCATCGTTACATTGGCCAGTTCATTTTGATATTCTTCGATAAACACTTTTAAATGATTACTGCGGAATTCTTGTGTGGCATTCCATACGCCCTGCTCGAAATGGCAAAGCGGTATACAATCAAACAAATGTAGCACAGCATCATTGGCCTTGACATTACTTTTACGATGTACCTGCTTCATTAAATCTTGGAAACTACTGCTCATAATCTCGCCATCAAATACCCACGGCTCAAGCAGATTTTTTGCTATACTGGCAAACTGTTCTTTGACATGCGGAAAATTTACTAGTTCTTTGCCATTACGGCTAAACTGATCCACACGTCCATCAGGATGCACAATAGTAATAACACGCACTCCATCTAACTTAACTTCAATGAGCCGTTGTCCAGTAACTTTGTTTTCATGATTAGCACTGTCATGGGCAAGCTGGCAACCAAAAATAGGGATACTATAACTAGTATATTTCTTTTCTACGACCTTGTTAATTGTTTTTTCACTGAATCCGGCACGCAGGTCTTTGATCAATATGCGACGATACCAACCATTCCATTCGGCCTTAGTGGCACTGGCCATCATCTTAGCAACAGTGTCACGGGCAAGGTTGCCGGTGAGTTCACGATTAACAAAACCAGTAATAATGAGACT
>ENA-OSIY01001667-OSIY01001667.1-marine-metagenome-genome-assembly--contig:-NODE-1667-length-11794-cov-9.072971_pt1 | contig 11794 bp, 18 predicted proteins | sample MGYA00237884_ERZ534233 | MGnify/ENA primary metagenome ERZ534233 (study PRJEB26412, sample SAMN06343840) | marine metagenome | isolation source: estuarine water | place: USA: Columbia River Estuary... | reverse complement strand
CTCGGAGATGTGTATAAGAGACAGAAACGATATTATACTAAAACACAACCTGACGTAAAATGAGAGATTTAATTACATTAAAAAATAGTCAAATTGAAGAGCTACAAGCTCAATTATGTGAGGCAAACAGTAAAATAACTCAATTAGAGACTTATATATTTGAATTATGTGATAAGAAATGTCCTGAAGCATATAAGGAAGTAATTCAAAGTGAAGTATTTAAAACAAAAGATAATGGATAGTATAGTAGCAAGCGTTATTAGTAAGTTTAGACATAGAGCTGAATTTGGAAAGAAAAAATATGGTACTGATTTAGACCGTACTGATTTAGACTTGGAAGATTACTTACAACACGCGTTGGAAGAGCATATGGATGCCATTTTATATCTAACTAAAGCATTAAAGTTAGAAAGAGAAAGAAAAGAGCGAGAAAAGCTTGGTTAGGCGATTTCTCTATCGTAAATTTATAGCATAATTTAAAACATATAAAGGTTATGAAAATTACAAATCAAAGAATACCCATGGTGCTTCCCGAAGTACAAGCAGTTTGCCCAAGTGCGTTCACAACTACCGTAGCGCCTCATTTATCCCAAAATTATACTCATATCCCTACCTCACAGGTAGTAATGGATATGATTGAGTTGGGTTGGACACCAGTTAGTGCCCAAGAAGTTAGATCCCGTAAGTCAATAGGGTTTCAAAAACACATTATTAGATTTCAAAATCAAAACATCACTATTAAAGGTGCTAATAATGACGATGTGTTTCCGGAATTGTTATTAACTAATTCACACGATGGTAAAAATGCATTTCATTTACGAGTAGGATTATATAGAACGGTATGTTCTAATGGTCTAGTAGTAGCTGATGCTGAATTTAGTAACGTAGCGATTCGTCATTCTGGTTATACGTTTGAACAATTGCGTGCTCAAGTATTAGTTATGATTGAAAATTTACCTAATTTGGTAAATAAAATCAACTCATTCAGAGATGTATCACTATCAGATGAGCAACAAATTGAATTTGCTATAAGAGCTGCTCAAATCAGATGGAAAAACCAAGACGTAACAGTAAATCCTGATGAATTATTATTAGCTGAACGTAACTTAGATATGGGTTCAGATTTATGGGCGGTGTTTAATAGAGTACAAGAGAAGTTAGTAAATGGTGGGATTAGTTACAATAACGGTAGAAAAACACGTAAAGTACGAGCTTTAAAAAATTTCACCGCAGATATGCATTTTAATGGTGAATTATGGCAATTAGCTGAAGAATATATTAACTAAAATAAAATAAAGAAATGGATATTTACGATCAATTATTAGAAATTCACTTGCAATTAGCACATGATGAAATGTGGCTAACCATTATTGAAGGTTACTTTGAAGAATATGAAGTAGAAAATATGGATGACCTTATAGATAAATTAGCTGAGGCTGAAATAGAAGGTGCTGTTTATACTCTACTTAATGAAGGAGATAACTTATTATCATTAAAAGAAACTGATGAGTGGTTTGACGACGATTATGGTAATGATGATTACGACAATTATTAAAAAACATTTGGAGGCACAAGCCTCCTTTTGTAATTTTATAGCATAATTTAAAACAAAGGTTATGAATAAAGAAATTAAATCAATAGCATACACATTTATATTTTTATTAATATATCTGTGGGCCGCAAAAGGTATTGTTAAATTGTTATTTAACACAGATGACGAATACAAATTTGATGGTCGAGTCAGATTTATTAATTACTCACTAACCCTATTTACAATATTTTATATTATAGGAATATACCACATAGTAGGGCCTTACCACACAGCTGGATTTTATAAAGCATTTGTTATACTTAATTTTGTTTACTTAGCTTTAGGTAATCTAGTTAATTCATTAATAATAAGCAACTTTAAAAATTAATATCATGACAAAACGTATCCAAATTGAGTCAACATTAGCTAAAATAGCAAATGTAGTATTTGAAACTAAAGATTTTAAATTAGCACAACAAACCGCACTTGATCATTTAGAAAAAAGCGGTATTAAAGAATCGGATAGATTAAAGATGATTGAAGAAATATCTAAAGCCAAAAACTTGCAACGCTTACAGATATATTGTGCTAACGCATTATTAAAGTATGAAGGATTAGGTGTAGGTAGACCACAATCAAATAAAACAGAACCAACCGATGATAGTGAAATATAAAACCATAGAAAGTGCACTCGCTGCTCGTTTAGATGATGAAGTAACACAGCATCTCGAATTAGGTTGGGAATTACACGGAGCACAATATTATACAGGGTTCCGTTATGTACAAGTAGTAACTTTAAAAGAAGAATAATGAATAAATTAGAAGTAGTATTAACAGCATTAGGAGTATTAGCAGTAACAGCAGTTATTTTAGCATGGCCAACACAATGGCTTTGGAATAACGCTCTAGTAGGAGCTATAGATGGGATCAATCCAATAGGATTTTGGCAAGCATTAGGTATTAATTTCTTATTTGGAATTTTAATAAAAAATAATTCAAACAGTAATTAAAATGAAGACAAAAACAATTTTAAAGACAATTGGATTTTTAATAGGATGGTTACTATCCTTCCAATTGATAGGTGTAGGAACACATCTAATGAGTCAACCAAGTAATATTTCATTCACCTTTGGGATAGTATGTTATGGGTTAATTGTGGTATCAATTTTTATATGTGCTTATAAGTTCACACAGTCTGCAGCACAATTAGTAACAGAGTATAGAGAGAATAAAGAAGTTAAACAAGATAAAAAAGAATAGTTATGGTAGTATTACTAATAGTATTAATTGTAGGTTTAGTAGTTTTAGGAATTATAGAAACTGTTACAGTATGTGAGCTAGGATCTCCAATCTCAGATAAAGACACTTCAGATTATTTAGATAGAATTGAAAATGAAAATCTTATAAAAGAAGCTTTGTTAGATAGTTTTAATGGTTCGGTCGATAAAACGCAAATAAACACCTTAATGAAGGTTGTCATCATTGAAAAGATGGTACTTAATATTTTAGATGAACTCAACCAATTGAAGAAGTCATACGTTAAAAATGACATTTTATCTGATATAGAAGTATAGATATCTGTGTTTCGTATCTAATAAAGATATTTATTAGATATTTATAAAGTATGAAATTACACGATATCGTATTACGCATTTTACGTGAGCAACCAGAACCACAAGATGGTGACCAAATTGACAATCCACAAGATGGTCAAGAAATCCCACAAGATGGTGAACAAGAACCACAAGATGGTGGACAACCCGTTGATAATGAACCACAAACTCAACAACCTGTTGTTAAAAAACAAAAACCGTTAAGTCCTATTGAGAAGGTAAAAATTAAGTGGTTATCTGAAAACCCACATCTAAATGATTTCATGATGGATGAGATTATTGAATCATTTAATGGACGTAAAAATAATCTTAGACCATATATTGACCCGAATTCAGCTCCAAATGTTAGGAACATGGCTGAAATCTACTCACTAAAACAAAGATTTCCAGATTTTCCAGCGGAAGACGTACAAAAATTAAAAGACATTCAAACATATACTTGGGAACAGATTGAATTCCTAATGGATAGATTTAACACAACCGAAGCAGCTGCCGAGGTTGATTTCTCAATTGACGGAGATACTCCGGATGATAGAAAAAGAAGTGCACTTCAAAAGTGGGAGAATTCATACAATAAACTTATCGATGAGAATAATATCGTTGTTTATAAAATTGAAGGTAAGGATGAATCAATTGCATTAGGTAGGTTACAACATATATTAGTTGAAAAATACGGTGGGTCAAGGTGGTGTGTTACAATACCTCCAGGTCAAGGTTCGAACTTATATACTGGATATAGAGATAGAAGGTCATTCTATTTTGTGATGGATAAGAATAAATCTGAAGATGACCCATACTACATATCGGCAGTACAGGTTATTGACATGTCAAAAAATTCTTATGAAGGACCATTCGTTATTACACCAAGACCAAATGGTGACAAACCAGGAAAAAGTTGGGAAGATATTATTGCTATATGGCCGGGTTTACAGGGTAAGGAAAACATGTTTAGAATTATTCCACTATCTAAAAAAGAACAATTTGATGGTGTCTTAGATAAAATTAGATTTTACCCAAATCCTCAGAACCCACCTGCGGCTAACGACTTTGCAATCCAATCAAGAGCAATACAAGAAATGTATGTGGATTCACCAAATAGAGTAATTAATGACCCAAGGTCTTTCATGACACTATCTGAAGATTTACAGAAAAAATACGTTGCAACAACTACGTTAGACAACTACAAAACTAAATATAAAAATCTAGACGAATCAAAACCATTTGGAATGTTGGATGCGTTGGGTTCTAAGAATTTAAGATTTTTAGATGCTATGATGAAATCTCAATTAGGTATTAAAGATGGTGTACTTGCGGTAAAGGCCAGTATATTAAAATTAAACTATAAGATATCATTCGGTGATTCACAAAACGATAGTATTAAAATGTTTATCAGTAAGATAGGTCAAAAGTACGGTATAATGGATTTAGATACAATTGAATGGATTAAACCATTGAGTTATATCAGAACTAAAGCTGAAACTTATTTTACACCGGAAGATAGAAAGTTATTTGTCTTACAAAGATACACCAATGAAGATGGTTCGGATTATTTCTATTGGTTATTCCCTAAAGAGAATTTGACTTCAAGAGATAAATCAAGTTCATCACACTTAAAGGGTAGATTCCTTACAAAAGAAGAAGGTGATAATGTAGCAAAGACATATAAAAAATTAAGTGAATAAAAAAAAGGAGTTAATTAACTCCTTTTTTTGTTATGACAATAAAGAATAATATTCTTTAAAGTGTTTAATTCTGTCAGCCAATCCTATTGTTCCACCGTTAACTCTTTTTGTAATTTTAGTTACAACAGTATCACTTGCACCCTCGTCGGCCATTTTATGTAAACCATTTTTAGAGAAGAACCAAGCCGCTGATAATAATGCATAATCAGATGCCACCCTATCAGGATTTGATAAAATATCCTCATTGATAGATTTACCAAATGCTGTGTAGTTTTCTTTTCCGGTTAATTGAATATAACCTCGTCCACAAAATTTAGCTCCTTCTCCTGATGATTCAGGACCGTTACCCATTCTATTTCCGTAAACCTTGTTTGCAATTTTCGTGGGTTGTCTTTCGTAAGGTTTTGCTGATGCTTCTGTTGGGAAGTATTTCTTAAATGTTCCATTTAAACCTTTAGCTGAATAATTTAAATTCTCTTTAGTTAATCTGAAACCACCCGATTCGTGACCACACTGTGCTAAAAAATGTGCCAATCTTAATGGAGTATTAATTTGAAACTTAGCTGCGGTGTCAGGTATTTGTGCAATAACTGTATCCGGTATGTGTCCTTTTAATCTTTCTAATTTTAACCCACCAACAGAAGGTGCGGGTGCCGGCTCTGTTATCACACTTGGTTGTGATACGGTTCCCTCAGCAAACATTTTTGACCAAGTACCATCACCAACAATACCATCTGACCCCAAACCATGGGAACTTTGCCATTCTTTAACTGCGGCTTCGGTTTTTGGTCCGAATTTACCTATTGGGTCTACCCCTAATTTTTTCTGTAGTTTTACTACGTCTTCACCTGTTGAACCTAATTTTAGTAACATAATCTATCTTTATCTTTTATAAGTTTATTATCTATAAATACCTAATCTGTCTAGTTATTTCTATTGTGATGGAGATTATTTAAACAATATGTATTTAACGAGGTATTTATACTAAAGATATTTAATTAATGAAGACACTTATTTTAACGGAAAGACAAATCAGAAACGTAATTGATGGAGTCATATCTGAACAAACAGTAGTAAGAAATGAGGTTAGAAAACCCGCTAGTTTACCCCCAATTAATATACCATATAAATTTCCTTCGGGGTTTTGGTTACCAACAAAGGATTTGGTTTCACAAGTAACTAATTCATTAAATCCAGTTATCGAATTTATAAGACGACACCAATCTCAAAAAATTGAGGTTTCAATACAAGCAGGAGAGTCTCAAGTTACAAATGCAGATAACGAACCCACAAGTAAAAATAAAGGTAAAACTGTTCCACAAAAATATTTAGCAAATAATCGAGCTAACTCGGTGAAATCTATTTTAAACAATTACTTCGATAATTTAATTAAATCAAAAGCAATTACGGTTAAACCGACATTCATTGAAAATCAAATCGTAATTGGAAGTACACCATATGAACGAGGTGTTAGTAAACCAAATGACCCAAAATATTCTGAAGAACAGTTTATAAATGTAATTGTAAATGCCACAGGTGAATCTGTAACAATAGAAGAAACTTGTTTAGTTGGTCTTAGATTAATGATTGACTATAATTCAAATTGGTGTACAGATACCGATAAGAGTAGATGTCACCAATGTAATGAGGCTGTCTTCTCGATTTACGCAAATGGTATCCCAATTAAAAATGATAAAGGGTCAAATTATGCAAATTTAAATAATGGGGGAGATGGAAAATCTAGACAATGGATAGGTAGATTTAGTGAGGCAGATTCAAAGGCCGTTCTTCAAGGTGGTAAAAAGGAAATTATAATAACTTACCAATGTGAATCAGATAACGGTAGTGGTTGTCATTCGGATGCGATGCACGTTACAATATTTGACAACACAAACAAAGAAATTTTTAACGATTTTGTGTCCGGAGGTTATAGAATAAAAAAATCGGATGGACAAAGATTATTATTAAAAACCAACGAATGTGGTAAAGTTACTGAAGTTGCACCAAGAGCATCAGCACCAGAATCAAAACCAAAACCAAAAAGAACCATTCAAAAATGGGACATGGACGCCAATGATGTGGTAAAAAGTGGTGCTAAGGTTTACTTAACTGTAGATGAACAAGGTAAGGTACATCCCGAAAAATTATTTGACCCAATTTATGATAAAAGTAATTTAGCATTTTGGGCAAAAAATATAAAAACTTGGAGTGATTTCTTATATCAATATTCCGACTATATAAAACCAAGACATATAAAATTAATACAGGCCGCAGCGGAACAACTTAAAAGTAATACACCAACAACCGCACCTGTACCATCAACTTAAGGATTTAATATGGGGTAGTCAACTTTGATTTTACCCCTTTTAAAATCTCTCATGGTTTGTTTTTTTGCTTTCTTAATTGACCTACTTAATTTATCTTGAGCAGAACATCCAATAGTTGCAAACATTAATAATAGAATAAGTAATTTTCTCATAATTTTTGTTTTAAAAAACAAAGATAGGTATATTTTTGGATATGCCAAATTTTTTGTTTATATTTTATGTAATATTTATTGATATGAAAAAGATAGTTATAACTGAAAGTCAGTACAAGAAAATAGGAAAGTTAATCTCAGAACAAGACGATAATAGATACAATAGAGAGGTTGATGTAAATATCCAAGCGTATGGGGTAACCTATAAAGGTCAAGAAATTAACGACGTTACATCAGCAAACGTTAGACTATCATATCTAATAGAACAAGAACACAGAAGTTGGGGTATAAAAGGTATATCATTATATGATATTAAAGGTCCAGAAATTTTAGAGATTGAGGTTGATTATTTCACAGATGAAGACAATACCGCAGATGAAACTATCCAATTACAATTAGATTGGTCAAATGTAGAAACCGAAGATGAAGAAGGTCAAGGTGTTGTTACCGTTGGTAATGAAATTACAATATCATTAGTTAACGATGCAAACGGTAACATCGTTATAGAATCTGTCCATGTTCCCGTCTATAGTTTATAATTTTTTTAAGTCGAGAGGAGTAATATTTACCTTCACAATAAACTTTTTGTAGATACAAATAGTATGTGGTTTTATTTTTTAGATACTTTTTAGGTACTGAATTTTGCCATAATTTATAATCATCCACCGATAATTCCCAATTATCATAAACAGCATAACCCTTTCTTTTACCTATTGCCGTTGTTTTCCGTATCTTTGGTAATCTCATACCAAAAAGATTATTATTGTTTTTAAAGATACTTGATTTAAAATGTGCAGATTCCAATACTGCTTGTGCAAATACAATATCTGGATATAATATACCCTGTTCCTTAATTTTAAAATACAATAAAGAGTCGTTTACATTACCCATTGACACATTAATAGTGTCTTTTGCAATTTCCTGTGACCGAACTTCTGTGATAAAAAACAGACAAATCGATATGATTATTATTTTTCTCATAGTACAAACCTACGACTTATTTTCGAATATTCAAAAAAATACTTTACTTATTTGAAATTTATCGTATACTTATATTAGACCTTGTGGTTGAAGTCGAAGTGTCCTCGTGGCATTTGAGTTGGAATTGATACCAACGAATTCGGGTTCAAATACAAAAAAATATAAGGAAATGAAACAATCAATTTGGACAGGTTCGTCTGCACCTCAATCTTTTATCACTAAAGATAAACATAGATTAAAGCAACACATTGATACCGTATATCTTAATAACGGTGATGAATTTGAAGTTGAACTCTTCAACCCAACCCCAACTAAAATCTTAGCTAAAATCGAAATGAATGGTAATTCCATTGGTAATGGTATTATACTTCGTCCTGGTGAACGCGTTTTCCTCGAAAGGTATCTTGATGAGGCAAAGAAGTTTTTGTTCGAAACATACGAAGTAGACGGTAATGATGGGGACACTAAAAGAGCAATAATGAAAAACGGAGATGTTGTTGTAAAGTTCCATGAAGAACAAAGGATAACAACAATTAATACGGTAAACTACCAACCTTGGTATGGTACAACTCTGAGTAATAACTTATCCGGTACATCAACGGGAATTTCTACTCTTACTACAACAGGTGGGTATTTTAATCCAATATCCACATCAGGTACAAATATTAATTCAACGTTTACATCGGGTACAAATATTAATTCAACGTTTACATCGGGTAACTCCGCATTTTTTAATTCAAACGTATCTAACACAATGGGTGGGTCAACAACTTTCACCAGAACGTTAAATGATGCTATTTTGAGTAATATATCGGAACCACGTAAGAAGAGTAAAAAAACGGAAACTGGTAGGGTTGAGAAGGGTTCGAATTCGGACCAATCGTTTGTCACAGACTACACCAATTTTAACTCTTATCCGATGTCAACTAATTGGTGGAAAATTTTACCAAACTCTCAGAAGTTACTAACAAAGGAAGATTTAATTACTTACTGTACTGAATGTGGCGGTAAGAGAAAAAAAGACACACATAAGTTCTGCCCACAATGTGGAACTAAATTCTAAAATAAACATAATCACAAGGTCAAATAAAAAGGGAACAATTACGTTCCCTTTTTTAATACTTTAGTTTTTTTGATAATAAATGTAGGATGGTTGTTTATACGAACCAAACTCTTTCAATGATTGAATTGTTCTATGCCAACCTTCTAATAATTCTAAACCATCTGGTTTTTGAATTACTATAATTGGTTCATTGGATGGTCCACCTTGTTTTTTTATTAAGTTTAATTGTGTGTGGTGTCTTTCACTATCGTTCGGTACATCGTATGGGTTTTCTTCACCACCACGTCTTGATAATATTCTCTCTTTAGTTTCAGTGTCAAATTTATCGATGTCAATATCCAATATGCGGTATCTCCATTCACCTGGACCGTACTCATTAATAAAACGTCTAATAAGGGTTTCAGTAAGTTTTCGATACGAGTTTGGGGTGTCTCTTTCACCATAGTCTTTTGTGTTTTTATATAACCAATCCATCAACACATATTCGGGCCATTCTTGACCTGTCATTTCTTTCGATTTGTTTTTTACATACTGATAGTGTGAACCTCTCAGTTCATCTATTTCCATTTCCTCTTTTATAAGGAATTGCAATTGGTTTTCGTTTATTAATAATTTCATTATATATTTTTCTTAAATGTAATTAAATTTTCAAATAATTGGTAGTTTGTAACATACGATGGTAAATTATCCACTTTCACTTTTCCATTATATCTTTTACCTGTGTCCTTATTAAAGTAAGTGATGTGTACAGACCCATCTCCACAATCAATATCCATAGATTCGATATTAACCATTACGTGGTCATTTTCAAATCTATCTTGACCTTTAAATAAATCATGTACAATTGTGTTTAATTTTTTTCTTAGTTCCACACAATTTTCAGCACCTTCACTATCACTTAATAATGATTCAAAATAACTTTCAAGTTCCTTACTGAATGAACTATCATCATCATATTTCGGATAGTTCATGTTAAAATTATAAATTGGTTCGTCAATCTCTCGTGTGATATCGTAGAAATCAATATACATGTTCATTACATCTTGAACTGAATATGTATCCTCAATAATATTTACAATTCCCTTTGTGATAAGGAACTGTACGAAATATACTACACTAACACTATACCTATCATCATTACCAAACTCAATATACTTCTCAATGTCATCCGCTTCTTTATCGTTCTCATTTTCATATCCCTCTCTTGATAGGTCCGTGATTGATTCTATAAATGAATCTTTTATTTTTTCGTTATGTAAGAAATTATCAAAATAGTTTTTTTGGAAAATCTCATAATTTTTTATTCCTAAACTTGATGATATTTCACCACCGTTTTCTACAAAATATGTTTTAAAATAAGGTTCGATTTCTGTCTTATAATCATCATCACTATAGTATCTGTCTTGAACATCATTATATACAAATTCATAACCATTATTGGCCTCATATCTATAATGGTCAATAGACCTATTAGTGTCTTCAGCGTCTCCACGTATTTCTTTAACAGGAATTACGAACCTACCTCTATAAACCTCAACGTCACCGTCAATGTCATCATCAACAACTAATAAATTTAATTGTTCTTCATCACTATTTAAAATTGCAGACACTAAAGGATTTTCAATCTTACCTAACGATTTTTTAATTAATTCAACACCCTCTTCATCGGGTAACAAATAGATTCTACTAATCTCAAGTTTTATTTGTTCAGGAGATACTTCACTTGTTAACGAAGGAAAGAAATAATTTTTTAATTCCTCTCTACCCATAAAGAATGTAGACTTTTCAATTTGTCTATCCTGTACGTCCATGAATTGTTTACTTTGGAAGTGGAATTGGAATTTATCATCATGATTTGTTTTGTTAATCATAATGTATAACGGTGCACGTTTATTGTACGAATCAAACATGTTTCCTCTATCCTTGTGTTTTTTATTTAAAGAATAAGGTCCCCACGTTGTACACCATTCAGTATTCACTCCTAAGTAACAAGCACCCTTCTCGGTTAATGGTTGGTATATAACCCAATCCTCACCGTTATATAATAGGTTATAATCTTGACTTGGTGTAAGTTGTTTTAATATTTCAACAAAATTCTTAGTATCTTGTACGATGTATTGTTTAACGATATTATATAAATCACTTAAACTTTTAATTTTACCGATTTCGACAGGTGTGTTATGTTTATAGACATACTCCAAATATTCCTTGGCCTTATCCAAATCCTCTAACTTTAACCCACCCGTTTGATACATGGCAATTAATAGTTTAGAAAATCTACCCATTCTAACTATTTTTACTCCATCATCTATTTTTGTTTGTGGGTCAGCATTAACAATCAATAAAAAATCACCATGTGGTATTTTACTATAATACTTTTGGTAAATCTCATCTCCCGATAATTCTGTGAGTAATTCTTCTAATAGGTTTGAAAACTTCATACTG
>ENA-OSIY01001666-OSIY01001666.1-marine-metagenome-genome-assembly--contig:-NODE-1666-length-11798-cov-12.070045_pt1 | contig 11798 bp, 31 predicted proteins | sample MGYA00237884_ERZ534233 | MGnify/ENA primary metagenome ERZ534233 (study PRJEB26412, sample SAMN06343840) | marine metagenome | isolation source: estuarine water | place: USA: Columbia River Estuary... | reverse complement strand
TTCAAGCAGAAGACGGCATACGAGATTTCTGCCTGTCTCGTGGGCTCGGAGATGTGTATAAGAGACAGGATATGGACTATGAATCTGATAATGAAGAAGAAGACAAGTGGAGTAATATGGAGAAGGCTTGCTGGACAGGCTATGTTCAGCAGGGCATGAAGGACAAAGGCGGCAGAATGGTGCCAAATTGTGTTCCCGTAGAAAAAATGGAAGATTTATCAGAGGCAGATATGGTTTCAAAATCATTCTGGTCTGGATCTTTTAACTTCAAAAAATAGCATAAAAATCAATTGACACAGCCGTAGCTGTTCCTGTATAATAATACATAGGGATGCTACGGTTTAGTGTTTAGGAAGATATGTTAAGTTTAAACCTTCGTGGTGTAGAAATATTTATAAATAGATCAAAGACAAAAACCCAAGAGGCTTTTTGGAATAATTACGACCTTATAATCTGGAAAAGAAATGCCAGTGGATTTACTAATAAAGATGGCATGTTTAGAGACGAATGGGGATTGGCAGAAAAAATAACTGTCAATGAACAAGGAATCTGGAAGTTGCCTAAAGGGTATGTCAAATATTTTAAATGATCTAGGAATAGATAAAGATGATTTTGATTGGTGGCATTTAGCTGTATGTCGTGGAATGGATACAAATCTATTCTATGAAAAGTATGAGGCTGATTCCAACATTGCAAAAAGTATTGATGAGGCCTGCTTAAGTTGTCCCGTGATCAAAATGTGTTATGAATCTGGTGTAGAAAAAGATGAGTACGGAATTTGGGGTGGCGTTTATTTAAACGCTGGATCCATTGATAAAACAAGAAATTTACATAAATCGCACGAGACTTGGAAAAGATTAAGGAGCAAAGGTGTTCATTGATAAAAGCTCTGACAAAGAAAAAGAACATTTTAAATACGGAATTAATCAATGGACTGGTGAGCCTAACAAGCCAGTTTTTTATAGCAAGGAAATGGCTCAAAAAATAAGGGAACTTAAAAGCCCAGCCCCTGGTTTGCAGATGGACATATCAAAACGTCCAGACTTTCTAACTATAGTATTATATGAAGACAATTTTAAACAATATGATGGATCACTAAAAATGAGAATTATAGATTATGTTGAAATGGTAAAGAAGATTATAGAATCCTATGGAGTAAGATGCGAACTGGAAGGCAGGCCAGGTGAAAGAATATCAAGATAAAGTAACTATAATTCACATACCAGACGAAGAGGTATTTGGTACCATTGAACAACATGGTGCATTTGTATCCTTAGTTAAATACGAAAAGTATGGTATAGAATATGAAGTATTTTTGGAAAACGAGGAATTCGTTATTGTAAACGAATTACTATTTGAGCACTTTGAGGAAGAAAATTAATGGACAAAATTCTATGCTATTCATGCAATAAGAGCAAGAATCAATTACACGCTAGGAAGTCATTGCTGCTTCCTATTAATCTGCTTATGTGTGAATCATGCGTAAATTCTAAATTTGAGCCAAGATGGGTTATTATTTTATCTGGAAGATCACATGGGCCAGATTATGTAAGAGATTTTGTGCTAAAAAGAAGATATGTTGGAAATGAAATATCTGCATCTGAGTTGTTAGTCTAATATACATAACTGCTGTATAATTAGAATACGATGTCAGTTGATTTAACAACAGTAATTATTTCAATTTCCGCTGCAATTCTCAGCGGATTTGGAGCACGCTTAATGTCCTCTTTTTCTGAGAAAAAAAGGGAAGAAGTTAGGCGACAAGAAAGATATCAGGATCAGCTTAAGTTAGATTTAAAAGACCTTAAAATTCAATTGTATCAGGTTGAAAAAGACCTTAATGAGTGGAAAGATAAATATTATGATGCAATTAAGCAATTAATTGAGGTCAAGGTGGAATTAGAAGAAACATTAATTAGATTATCAATTATTCATATTGAGCATGAGCACGACCTAGACTAGACCAGTGAATTTATAAATAGTATAATAATAGCATGACCTGTATTGTTGCTATAGCCCAAAATGGTATTGTTTACATGGGCTCCGACCACGCCGCTTCAGATGACAAAACTGGCTGGATCATATCAAGAAGAGAGCCAAAAGTTTTTAAAAATGGTCAATACGGTATTGCCTTTACAGATTCTTTTCGTATGGGTCAAATCTTGCAATACATGTGGACACCCCCAAAATATACGCCAACTAAAACTAATTCTGGTTTAGATAAGTTTATGAGAACCAAGTTTGTTGATTCTGTTAAAGCAGCGTTTAAAGATCATGGTTACGGAAGCGTAGGCTCTCCATCAGAAGAAGATACTGGCGGAATTTTTATAGTGGGAGTATGTGGCAGGCTTTTTACTATAGACGAAGATTTCCATGTAGGAGAAAATATAGTTAACTATATGGCCGAAGGAAGTGGTGGACAGATAGCACTTGGAGCCCTTCATGCAACAAAAAAACAGCAGAATCCAAAACTTAGATTAAAGGCAGCTTTAGAAGCAGCAACTGAGTTTAATATGAGCGTAGCAGCACCCTATACATACATTCAAGTTTAGTGTATAATTGTATTATGAAGTGGCTAAGTAGATTAATTACAGTCCTATTAGGATTAGCTTCAGTTGGGGCTGTAAAGAAGTTCTTTGATAAGTACACACTGCTTATATTTGAAAATAATGATCTTGAAGAAACCCAAGAAAGTTCTGATGCAATGGATTTACGTGGTACTCCCACACACGCATGCATATGTGGCTCAGCAGTTTGGAATATAAAAGCCGTATTTGACAATTATGAGATAGCAACATATTTCTTAGATATGGAATGCGCTGAATGCGGAAGTCTTGCAACCGCACCAACCCCACTAGACAGAGAAGGATTAGAAAATTGAGAAAATCAGAAAGATTAAGATTGCTTGAGATGGAATTACTAAGATCTCAGTTCCAGATTGAATACTTGACAACTGCAGTTAACATGCTTTTGGATCAAGGAAAAGTAAAGGCGCCAGATATGGACGCTGGTAAATGGTATAAGGCTAAGCTAGACAACAAGTAGCTATTGACGGATGCTTGTATTTTTAGTAGAATAGACCACATGAACAAAAAAATAATCACGGCATTAATTGCTTTAACACTTATTGTACCTGCAACAACACACGCTGTTGATGCACCTAAAACAGCTACGCTTGCAATCATTGATACAGCGATAGACACATCTCTACCATTATTTTCTGGAAAGATAGTCCATGAGGTTTGTATCCTAGAATGGAACTCTTGTCCAAACGGAACATCTTTTATGGAGGGCCCAGGAGCCGCAACTATACCATTAAACATAATTTCTAAAAATGGTTTTGATCACGGAACCCAAATGGCAAGTGCTGCAGTACTTACAAACCCAAATTTAAATATTGTATTTATTAGAATTATTGGGAATACTGCAAGTGGATCTAGACAAATTTCAAATGAAATTACATTTGTAAATGCAATGAATTGGATTATAAATAATAAAGATAAATTTAATATTAAAGCTGTTTCCATGTCTCAGGGACATCACAACATGGCAAAGACAGCAAATTATTGTCCTACAACACCGCTTACAGAAAAAGCAATAAATTCCTTATTGGCTGCAGGAATTCCAACATTCCTTCCAGCAGGAAATTTAAGAGACATGACTAGGGTTTCATGGCCATCATGTATCCCATCATCATTTTCAATTTCTGCAAGCGCTATAGGTGATGGCGTCGCATCTTATACAAATTATGATAAAAATCTAACAGACTTTTTTGCCTTAGGCTCTATGCAGGTATTTTTGCCAGGTGGTAAAAAGGTCAATGCCGCTGGAACTTCTGTTTCAGTAAATGTGGCGGGAGCCCTGTGGATATATCTTGTAAACAAGAATCCTTCATACACATATCAACAGGTATTAGATCTTCTTAACTCAAAGTCTATCCCAATTTCAAGTTCAAAGGCTAAAGGCAAATTAATTTCTGCTGAGGTGATTGTAGTTGGATAAGCAAACAACCATCTTAGAAGGAATTATTGAAGAGATCGCTGTTGAGCTTTATCAAAAGTTATGGAATGCAATTCCAGCTGAAGAACAAACTGAAGATTCATCTAGAGCAATTGGATTGAACTCTAGAGAAACTACTATATTTGTTATTCAAAACTTTATGAATAAGTTTAATGCAGCAGCAGATGAATTAAAGGATCAAGAAGAGGTCTTGACACCTGAAACACATATAGTAAAATAGGGTTATGCAAACATTCTTACCAGAGGCGGACTTTCAAGATACTGCAAAGCACCTTGACAGAAAAAGATTAATTAAGCAAAGCGTTGAGAATCTACAGATTCTTAAATCACTTTCAGGTTTATATGAAAGTGGAGCGTGGAGTAATCACCCAGCAGTTAAAATGTGGCGGGGACATGAAGATTGGTTGTTCCTGTACAATGAAGCTATCATACGAGATATAATCCTACGTGGATATAAGAATACAACCCACGCCTTGTTTGATGAGATATATGAAGAGAACTTCTTAGGATTAGAGTCAGATAAACCTTGGTGGCTTGGAGATAACAAGGTTCATTACACTCATAAGGGAAGATTGTACGAAAAGGATCCAGAACACTATTGGTTTTACCAAGAGTTTGCGGACTACCGTGAATTAGGGTATACTTGTTGCGAATCGTGTAGTTATTTTTGGCCAACACATGTGGAGGGCAAATGAACATTACTGATAGTGATTTTGAGAAAACAATTAAAGAAAATGATTTAGTATTAGTAGATTTTTGGGCGGATTGGTGTGGACCATGTAAAAAGGTTACTCCAATCTTAGAAGAAATCTCACAAGAATTTGGATTAACTATAGCAAAGCTAGACGTTGATGCAAACCCTATCATGGCTGGAGAATACAAAGTTGTATCGATCCCAACAATGATTCTTTTTGAAAATGGTATCCCAATGAAAACCATAATTGGGGCAAAACCAAAGCATTTAATGCTTAAAGAACTTGAAGAATGGTTATAATCTTCTGTGATCAGAATAGACACAGAGAAATTAAGGAGAATAAATTAAATGAACTCATTTAAGAAAGTAAGCCTAGTCATCGCTGCAGCCCTGACTGGCACGGTACTTGCAATTGTTCCAGCACACGCTGTACCAACGATTGCAGTAACTGTAAGTACAGTTGCAGACACAGATGCAAATACATTAGCAGGTGCAGCAGTAGTAACTGTTCCATCTGACAACAAGGTAGAAGCTGCGGACGCAGTTAAGTTTGCCTTAACAGGTGTTGACACAGGAACAGTAGTTTCTGTTGTAACATCGGGAGCATTTATTGTTCCAGCGCTTCACACAACAACTGCACCAGTTACATCTGCTTCAGGAGTAACATCATACTCAGTTAATACTGGAACAGGCACAACAGCAGAATTTTATGTTTACACAAAGTCAACTGCTACTGGCACTGTAACAATTACAAACACTGGAAATGTGTATGTCTATTATGTTAAGGGTACCGCAGGTCCTGCGTACAACCTAGATACAACAGTAGCAACAAATGCAAATACTTCAGCCGTTGTTGAGTATTCAACAAAGGTAACAGACGTATTTGGAAACATTCCAACAGCGACTACACCAGTAGTTACAGTTATTGGATCAATAGTTTCAGTTGCATCAGCAGCATCAGATACTACAACTGGTATTTCAAAGGTTACTGTTACATATCCTGCAACAGCGGGGAATGCAGCAATCAACTTTGCAATTACAGCAACAGATGTTGATGGACTTCCAGCAGCAGTTAAGTCTGTTACAAAGTTCGTTACAGTCTCTGATCTTGCTACAATCAATGCATCACTTACTGCACAACTCGCAGCATCAATTGCTTCTCGTGTAGCAGATGCAGCAACTTCAGCAGCAGCCTTAACTAAGGCAGCAGCAGATCTAGCAGCAGAAAAGGCTGGACGTGCGGCTGATAAAGCAGCAGCAGACGTTGCAGCAGCAGCAGCAAAAGCATCAGCAGATGCAGCAGCAGCAAAGGCATTAACAGATGCAGCAGCAGCAAAGGCAGCGTCAGACGTTGCAACAGCAGCGGCAGCAGCAAAATACAAGTCAGAGTATAACGCTCTTGCTACAAAGTGGAACAAGGCTAATCCAAAGGCTAAGGTTGCATTAAAGAAGTAAATAACTTCAAATAAAGGGGCGAGGCTTAGTCCTTGCCCCTTTATTCTTTAAATGATAGAATGGTAACATGGGAAAACATTTAGATAAAATTCAAAAAGCTTTAGAACAAAGAATACTTTCAACACCAAATGGGGCGGGATTTAAAAAGCCTGGATCAATGAATAAAAAGAAAACTGGCTACAGAGGTCAAAAGGCTAAAGGCCCTAAGTAATTAATGATAGATATTGATAAATGTGAAATGCCTGGATGTCAAAATGAGGCAACTAGAATAACCACAAGTCAGACAAGATATATAAACATATGCGATTCTTGCTGGCACCACAAGTACAAGTCTTAATCAACTAAATGCTATAATAGATTCATAGATGGACCTCTAGAACCATCTAAATTAAACAACCTATAGGAGAAACAAAATGAACGGAATTAACACAGACGGATTTGCAAACACAGGCGAGCAATCAGGTTCAAACACAATTGATGCAGCATATGCACCAAACCCAGGATCAGCATTCCCAGCAAAGGACATGTCACAGCAAGGTCCAGCAGGAACTACTGATAAGATGGTTCACAGCGCAGCAGAGACATCAGCATTCGGCACAGGTAACTAATTATGTGCGCTATGTGTGGATGCGGATCAGAAGCATTCATGGGCGTAGAAATGCCTAATCAAAATGTATACGATGTAGGAGCAACTGGACTCGTTTCAAAACCAGAAATGTTTGGCACAGAAAGCGAAACATGGAATAGAGAAATGGATCTAAACGCTTAATGTCAGATATTAACGGAACAGGAATGGATGCTCCAGCTAACCCAACACCATCAGGTGCAGTAACAAGCAGAGAAGCAACCAGAAAAAATCCTAAGCAAGGACTTAGACCTGGCATCAAAGTAGACACAAATAGGCACGGAATTCGTAGAGAAACAAATCTAGTGCCAACACCGCCAAAGAAGTTTGGACGGAAGAAAGTATAATTAATTACATTAATGACAGCCCACATTTAATTATGTGGGTTTTCATTATTTAAGGAGACTTATGTCTAGATATATGGATAAAGATTGGCTATATCAACAGTATGTAGTTCAAGAAAGATCAGTTACAGAGATAGCGGAAGACCTAAAAATTCCTAGAGAAAAGATAGTCTCATGGCTAGATGAGCATAAGATATATAGAAATTGGAAAAGACCCAATATAAAACCAATTAGAAAAAGTGCTTGACGTAACCAACTATATTTAGTATCATTAAGATATGATTAAACCACTAGGTAACATTATATTAGTAAAAAAAATTAACACAGGAGAAAAGACAACTAAAACAGGTCTTGTTCTTTCTGCAACATTCTCCGACAGTGGCCCATCTATGGGCGAAGTAATATCTGTTGGAAACGGTGAAGCTAACTATAAGGGTGACGTAATCGCTATTTTGGATATATCCGAAGGCGATATAGTTTATTTCCCTGAACACGCTGGCACCAGCATAGAAGACGATGAGGGAAACAAGTTCTTGTTAGTCAATAGCAAGAATATCTTAGCGATAAAGGAAAAAGAATGAATCCAGTAATAACAATTGTGGGCAGAATTGGACAAGATCCAGAGGCTATTGGTTCAAATGGTCTACGTTTACGAGTAGCAACAAATGACCGTGTAAAGAATGATGTAACTGGTGAGTGGGAAGACAAGAATACGTCATGGTGGACAGTAAAGGCCTGGAAGCGCCTTGCAGAGCAGTCTAAGGACGTTCTAAAGAAGGGGCAGGAAGTAATCATTGTAGGCAAAGTCTACGAAGAAAACTGGACTGATAAGGAAGGTACTAAGCGTACCTCTTATGAAATCAATGCTGAATCAATTGCAGTAACTACATTTAGTTTAGCTAAGAACAATGCTTCTTCAGGGGACCAATTTCCATCATACAAGAAGTTTGCAGAAGTTCCATTCTAAATGATTGATTGGTTAGTTAATAAGCTGTTCTGGTGGACCCCACTTAGAAATGCTATATTTGATGAAGTCCATATGTATGATGAATTGCGTGTACGCATAGAAGAATACAAGGACACTAATCCAACTAATCTTACATGGGCCGAAGGCGATACTTGGTATGGATGGACATATAACCCAGAAAAGAATCGCTACTACTTTGATGATATTGGTAATGTATCTTTAATGGGCCTATGGGAAGATCAATGGGCAAGAGAAAAAGAAGTGGGGGAGTCTAAATGATGCAGTATTGGTCATGGGTATTAGCTGTAATAGGTGTTACTGGCATTTTCTTTGTAGGTCGAAAGACCATTTGGGGATGGCATATTTTATGCATTAACGAATGTTTATGGATTACATATGCTATTATAACTAAGCAGTATGGATTTATTTTTTCCGCTCTTGCATATGCAGCAGTGTATGTTAAGTCTTACATGTTGTGGAGAAAAGAAGGCGATCCTTCTTTAGATACGCCCAAGTCGGTCAGAAAAGATATCGTAAAGGGCATAGAAGCCCTACCAATAAAAGATGGATTGACTAATGCGGTTGGCATGAAAATAATGGCAGTTAAGGTGGCTAAAGGTGAATAAATATATATATGTATGTAAAGCTTGTGACACTAAAATGACCTTTGAAACATACGTGGTAATGGGTTCATCCATAGGATGTGTTTGTGGCGGGTCGGCAAAGTGGATTGGATCAAATATTGACTCCAGCATTTATGAGAATCAGGTGGACTTTGAGTAAAAAGATGACTATCCTTATCCTATCATTCATAGGCATTGGAGCTATCATATACAACTATCTTATGCAGTTTAAAGATATGAAGTTTAATGAGTTCTATGATGATGATGAAGAAGATACTGACTTATTTGATCGCAATTAGTGCGAAAAAAGTGCGGCGGGAGAAGACATGTTTATAAACTTTTTAAATGGCATCATATGCAGATTTAAGGGCCATGTGCTGAGAGAAGCAGGAACCTGCCCATATACTGGATCAACCTACGATGTATGCACTAGATGTCTCATAATGATTCCCATTCAGTTAGCTGAGTAATGAAGCATACCTACGGATGGATCTGTAAATGTGGATCAGAAATAGAGATGGATGTGGTTCGGATAATAGCAATACCAAAATGTCTATCATGTGGCGAATTGATGTTTATGATGTACTCCATAGATCCCCATGGGGCGGTATGGATGAACAGGGCATTATTATTAGAGGAGATGGAAGAGTAATATGAAACTCCGCTATGGAAAAACAGATAGCCAATATGCCTTTGGGATTTATCTATATAACTGGGGATATCCTATTAGGAATGAATGGGAACTGGGTTTAAACCTATTTAAATGGTATATTGGAATAGACTTCTTCAAATGAACGGGCGGGGCGGAATCAAGAGATGATAAGTAATCTATTAGGTAGAGATCCCAATTGCTTTACAGGCGGGGACTGCTGGAATTATGATTACTCAGATAGATGGTTATTACTCCTTGCTATCATATTAGGTATAGGTATTATATACCGTGTAATTAAGCGATATAAAGACCAAGATAAGCTCAAAGAGAGTTCCTCTCAAATAGAGCAAAATAGGTCTTAACTCCTATATCCCCCCGCCTTTCATATGGTCTTAAAACCCCCATAGAAGGCTTATTTGCTTGCATAGATATAGATAGAGATGAAATAAATTACTATTAATTAGCTACTGATTACTATCCATTTGTCGACATAGAGATATATGTGTAATTGGGCGACTTCCATAAACTCCCCATAATGCTCCATTTTGCTCCACATGTCCCCACATGCTCTGCATATTTCAGGGATTTTGTCAATGCTCTCGTAAACATGCATATTCGCCCCCAATCTGTCAATATAAATGTCGACAATTTGTGACAAAATTTGGGCAGATTCTGCATACATTCTATTAGATTTAGTATACATTGTGCATAGATCTATATGTATTTAAATAGATATGTCGACAATTTTCAGGGATTTTTTACATGTAGTCGTAAAGAGGAAATGTTGCCCACATGTCCACAGATTTTATCCACAAAAAATCCACACCCTGTGGATAAGGATGTGGATAATTTGGTGAGGATGTATGTTTATTTAGGCAAGGATAGGTTGGTGAATTTGTATTTCTTTTTTATCTCTTGTATGTAGTTATTTAGTTCATTAGCAAGGAATAGGCCTTCTGATGTCCGCCCGTTTTCCCAGTCATTGTTGTGTCGCTGTGCTTGGTATCTGATTGTTTCAGTAATTAGTTCTACTATTCTATCAGTGGTGTAATATGGTTGTTCTGCTAATGCGTGTGCAACAATGCTTGGATTAAAGTAATGGTCATCTGTCGCATCTGCTATTAAGTCTGCTAATTTCATTTCTGGAGTTCTCATATTCCGCCCTTTCTTAAGTTGTAACCTGCTATTTTACCACAATAGGGAAGGGCTGGCAACCATGTAGTCAACCAGCCCTTCGATCTATGGTTGTTACTTGGCCTTGCTGACCTTTGGCTCTTCTGTGAAGGTAACGCCCTTAGTTAGGGCCTCCTGTAGAGCTACCTTAGCTGCGCCTGAGAAACGGCCACGAGCTCCTACTGTGATGCCTTGCTGCTTTAGATATTCACGCTTTGTTGTCATTGTTATCCCCTTTCAAGAGAATTGATTTATATTTATTATATCAACTATTTACGAATTTGTAAATAGTTCCAGCCGATATTTAATTGTCTCGTAACAGCGCTTGCCCGCCCCTACGAATGTTCGATTAGATCTTCACGATCTTTAATTAATTTAGCAATGATGTTATGGGCCTCAATGTTCTCAGTTTCCGATCCGCCCCACAAAAGCTTTTGGGCTTTATCTAATTGATCATTCACATATCTGTCACTCATCTTCATCTTCTTCCTCCTCTTCATCTAGGTCTTCAGGGTCCACGATGTAGTCCCTGCTTAACATCCAATCAAGTACTTCCTCTTGGTGCTGTTCTGCACCCCACTCTAGAGAGAACCCCTGGCCTGCCTCTACGGCTTCACACAGGTGCTCCCACATTTGGTCTTGCGTTACATTACGCTTGTAGGTCTCATCGTCTAGGATGTTGTTGATTGTCGACCAAGTCCATAGCCAGACCATAGACAAACCAAGGTCGGTGGAGTCAAGAATCTCTAAACACTTATTTAACTTATCTTTATCCTCAGGCTTCATCTGTATCTCCTATAACGTTAATTGGGTCAAATTCAAATACTTCTTCTTCTTTCATATATAGAATCTCTTCTTCTTCATATACATCAACTGGTTCTATTACATTGTCTTGCTCTAGTAGATTCCATTTATCTGTAGTTAGTTTGTCAGCAATGTCATATGCCTCATATGAATCCTTTGCCTGAACCTGTGTCCAATACATCATTGGCTTTTCACCAAGTACTCTAAATGTCTTCATTCTCTTGCTCCAATCGCAAATGATAGTTGGTAAGTAAGTTGATAGAGTTCGACTAACATATCTAGTCGCCCCTCCGCATTTGTGCGGTCCATAGAATCCATTGCCTCTTCGGTTTCTTCTTCCCGTTCAATTGCGTCTGCTAGTTCTTGCTCTGCAATTAGCATTAGGTTTTTTAGTTCCCCGTGCATGATGTCTAGTCCCGTTACCCCTGCGTCCACCATACG
>ENA-OSIY01001665-OSIY01001665.1-marine-metagenome-genome-assembly--contig:-NODE-1665-length-11802-cov-4.510021_pt1 | contig 11802 bp, 10 predicted proteins | sample MGYA00237884_ERZ534233 | MGnify/ENA primary metagenome ERZ534233 (study PRJEB26412, sample SAMN06343840) | marine metagenome | isolation source: estuarine water | place: USA: Columbia River Estuary... | reverse complement strand
TTTTTTCAAGCAGAAGACGGCATACGAGGTTTCTGCCTGTCTCGTGGGCTCGGAGATGTGTATAAGAGACAGGTATTGCTCTGCTTTGGGCAGTGTGATAGTTCTTTCGTCAACATAGAGAGATATTACAATGTAATCTTCTTTCAACACTTTTAATATTTCTGGGTCGGTCCACACATTGTCTTCAATTTTACGGCAGTTGGTGCAGCCTAAACAAGTAAAATCAAGCAATACAGGCTTCCCAAGTTGTTCGGCAACAGCCATTCCTTCTTCGTATTCGAAGTAAGCATTAATGCCTAGCGGCGCATGTAAAACATCGCTGTATTTTGCATTGTTGTGTGTTGCCTCATTGTCTCTCTGAAGAATATTAAAGTCGTGTGTGCTCATGGGAGGAATAAAGCCGCTTAAGAATTTAAGAGGAGCACCAAACAATCCAGGAATTAAATAGAACACAAAGGAGAACACTGAGATGACCAATCCTAATCTGAAAACAGAAATTTTCTTTACTTCTGCATCGTGAGAAAACTTAATCCAGCCCAGTAAATATGCGCCTAGTAAAGAGAAAATAACTATCCATAAAGCGATAAAAATATCTCTATCTAATATTCCCCAATGTTCTGTTAAATCGGCAGTGCTTAAGAACTTTAACGCCAAGGCTAATTCTAAAAATCCGAAAACAATTTTTACAGAGTTCAACCATCCGCCCGATTTTGGCAGGGCGCGCATCATCGAAGGGAAGAAAGCGAATAAGGTAAATGGAATGGCAAGTGCTGAGGAGAAACCTAACATACCAATTAAGGGGGTAAGTAATTGGCCTTCGGAGGCCTGTAATAAAAGACTTCCTGCAATCGGACCAGTACAAGAAAATGACACCAAAACGGTAGTCATCGCCATAAAGAATACACCAACATAACCACCTTTATCAGAATTTTTATCGGCAACATCTATCCATCTTCTTGGCAAAGTGATTTCAAATAAACCAAAGAAAGAGGCAGCAAATACAATGAAAATAAAGAAGAAAATCAAATTGGGAATCCAGTGTGTAGCCAATAAATTCGCGGCATCTCCACCAAAAGCCAAACTAAATAAAGTGCCAATTAAACAGAAAATAGCAATGATAGAAAATCCGAAAAATACGGCTTTCGATTTACCATGTTTTTTCGATTCGGCATCGTTCAAGAAGAAAGAAACTGTCATTGGAATCATTGGAAAAACGCAAGGAGTTAACAATGCGAAAATACCAGCACCAAAGGCCAGTAAGAACAATAACCAATTCGATTCGTCTTTAGTTTCAGAATATTTGATGGTGCAAGGTTTGTCTTTGAAGGTGTATTTGGTGGGGTTGAGTGTTGAAGTTTTTTCAGTCAAGGAAGTGCTGGTGTCTTTAGGAAACATGGCACTCTCGTCAATAACAATCGACTTGCCTTTTATATCGCCTGGCATTAGAGCGGGAGAAACTTCTAATTTTAATTTTTCACCAATTCCTGAGTTTATTTTTTTAGAGCTACAAGCTGCACTACCCGCTAATTTAAAGATATGAGCGACTTCATCCGGCGGCAAACAATTCCCATCCGATTGGCAGCAAGCCCATTCCACTTTAGTATTAATGCTAACTTCCTTTTCATTGAGTAAGTGAACATTTTGAATGAATTCCACATCACCTTCATGGTAAGTGATATTTACTTTAAATCCTTCATCAAAAATGGTGTGTCCTTTTGGTTCTTGCACTCCGCCAGCCAATTGGTAATCTCCTGTTGCTACGGTAAAAATGGTTGGTAACGGACCTTCTGGCACTACTTGAGAATAGATGTGCCAAGTCTTGTCGATATGCGCATGCCATATCAATTGGTAATCGCAATCACTAACCTTTTTAATGTCGAAATCCCATTTGACCGGACTTTTTTGTCCGTAAATGAGATTCGAAAATAAGGTAAGAAGAAATAATATTTTTAAGTGTTTCATGCTCTTATTTCACAGATTGTATGCAAGTAAATATAAGCAAGAACATGGGTGAGACGAATTAAAATAGGTTAAATTAGAACAAACCTATTTTATAGATACTCACAATAGGAATCATGATTTCACCTTTCAACGACACCGTTTTTTCAGTAACAGCCCAAATGGTAGCTTCTACTTTATAGCGGTTTCCGTTGTATGATTTAAAGAAAATTTTAACGTTTGATTTTGCGCTTGCTCCTACAGCTTCTGCTCTCTTAAGATCTATCCCTCTTTGTAAAACCTCTTGTTTGTCGGTAAGAACATCTTCTGTGCTAAAACGCAACAACTTCACTTGTTCTTTATCAATCGCTTGAGCGATTGGTATTCCTGATGGCATTTTACTTGTTGACATATTCTTGATTTTTTTAGGTCTGTGATAGTAAATATAAAAAAAATATATTCCGATTATACTTTAGTCGATTGAATTTGTTTCTGCACTGCGGCACATAATTCTTTAGCTTTCTGAGAACCAATACAATATTTTAATCCATCGCGATCAATCAGCAGCACGGCCTCGCTACCTTTGGTGAAAAATTTAATGGTGCCTTTTAGGTGTAAATTGTATACTGCACGGTGCATTACAAATCGCGGATACTTAGTCACCTCGGCACTTACGATAGAATTCAAATCTATTTTAACTCTTCTCGACATCCAAAAACCATCTAAAACCAAGCTGCCATTGTTTACCACGGTGCTAATATGTAACACAAAAACCAACAACCCCGATATGGCAAGTGCTGCTATTCCTAAGATGAAAAATAAACCTTTCGTTTCGTCATCGGTGTCGGAAAAGCGGTACAAGCAAAAGCAACCCATAGCAATTACCAAACGAATTAATAGGTGCATTATATTGGTGCCTAGGTATTGTTTTTCCTCAAAAAGATTGTTTTCTTTCATAGCCTTATTTCACTTGTGCAAGATATACTTTTTTTGTCTTTTCACCAATCGCATAGCGCTGGTCGACGCGGTGACCCACAATCCATATAATGTCATTTCCCGATGCTAAAATCCAAACATTTTCTTTTTCCAATAACGAAAACTTTTGGTTGATGAAGTAGTCGCTCAGCTTCATTTTTCCTCTCATACCAAAGGGAATGAACCAATCTCCTTGTTTCCATTTGCGTAATTTTAAAGGGAACTTCAGCTTACTTGCATCCAATTGAGCTAGCGTTTTTTCTTTCGATATTTTGTAGCCTTTCATTGCTTTCACAACTGTTTTCAATAGAATGGGCGAAGAAATCGATTCGTTTTCTGCTATTAAAATTTCTTCTTCCAAAGCCATATTTGGTGTCAGCAACCATTCATTTCTATTTTTTAGTAATCTGCAGTTTTGACCCAAAAATATTTTACCGGATTCTGATGTAGCACTTTGTATGATTTTATCAATGGCATCATGAGTGAAGCCAAAATCGAACAATATTTCGCTCAATAATGCGAGTGAGTTACTGTCTTTCGTGATTTTAAATTTCCATCCACCATCAAATGCTGCTTTTACTAAAAAATCACTTTTGGCTTTCTCGAAAACGACCTGCACATTTTGTAAACGATTTCTACTGTTTGAAAATGTGGACAATAATGATGGGTTCAATTCTTTGAGCACTGGTATTACCTTGTGACGAATTCTATTGCGTGCGTACTTGTCTTCAGCATTACTGGCATCTTCCCGCCATTTTAATTTATGTTTTCTGGCGTAGCTTTCAATGTCTTTTCTGCTTAATGAAAGTAGGGGGCGAGCAATTAGTCCGTTTTGAGCATTCATTGCGGTAATCCCCGATATGCCTGTGCCGCGCACTAAATTCAGTAACACTGTTTCCATTTGATCATCGGCGTGGTGTGCGACTGCAATTTTTGTAAACCCATTTTCTTTGGCCAATTCATTAAACCACGTATAGCGCAATTCACGTGCTGCCATTTGCGTTGAAATAGATTGCTCTTTCGCAACTTTTTTGGTATTGAATTTCTTCGTGAAAAATGGAATTTTATAGTTTTTAGCGAGCCTTTTTACAAAGGCTTCGTCGGCATCAGATTCTTTAGCACGCAAGGAGAAGTTGCAATGGGCTACTGCAATAGTCAATTTTTCTTGTTTCAATAGGTGAAGTAGAACAACAGAATCTATTCCGCCGCTAACAGCTACTAAAATTGAATCTTTTTCAGTAAATATTTTTTGATATTTCATTGTAATACTTCTTTTAATACCGCGGCTTTTAGCAGGCATTCTTCATATTCTTGCTGTGCATCACAATGTGCTGTAATAGCACTGCCTACGCACAAAGAAAGGTATTTTGTTTTTGCATTGTACACCAAACTTCTAATGACCACATTGAAATCGAAATTATTTTCTTCGTCTATATAGCCAACAGCGCCCGAGAAAATTCCTCGTTTCATGCTTTCATTTTCTTCTATCAATCGCATGGCGCTTACTTTAGGAGCACCTGTCATTGAACCCATTGGAAAACACTTTTTAATGATTTCTATAGCCGAAATTTTGTCGTTTACTTCACAAGAAATAGTAGAAATCATTTGATGCCATTGCGGAAAAGAATATACCTTAAAAAGCTCCTCAACCTTCACGCTTCCGTCTTTTGCAATAGTTGATAAATCATTGCGCACCAAATCAACTATCATTACATTTTCGCTTCTTTCCTTAGCGCTTTCAAACAATGCTTTTTTGAGCTTTTCGTCTTCTTCCTCATTTGCGCCGCGCTTCGCTGTTCCTTTGATAGGTTGCGAAATAACGCGAGAATCTTCTTTCTTCAAAAATCTTTCGGGCGATGCACACAGCAGAAATTTGTCCTCCATTTTCAAAAATGATGAAAATGGAGTGGATGATTTGTTGAGCAATTTTTGGAAAACTTCTAGGGGATTTAGCACGACGTTTTCAGCATAAAATTCCTGACAGAAATTGACTTCATAAATATCTCCTCGGTGAATGTGTTTTTTGAGATTGTTGACTTTAGAAATATACTCTTCTCTGCTTAATCGAGATTTTAATGAGATTGAATGTGAACTTGAATCACCCTCTACTTTTTTGCTGATTTCTTCAATAAAATGCTGTGCATATAATTCGTCTTCTTCATAGTATTCTAAAAGAAGCTCATCTTCCATTTCTCGCACCATCAAACGAGGCTGAAAGAAGAAGTAATCAGGAAAGTGAGTGTGATCATAATTTGCAGAAGAAAGCGATTCTATTTCATTTTTTAGTTCGTAAGAGAAATAACCGAAAATTGTAGCCCCTGACTCTTTCAATTTTGCAATTTCCTCGAAGGCATTTCCAACGTTCCCTTGCACTATGTTTCTGTTACCAAAAGCATATAAAGTTTTAAATCCTTCACCAATACGCAAAGGATTTAAAACAATGGAGTAATCTGATTTTGCAGCGAAAGATAGCACAGAATACAAGTCTTTAGCGTAATCAAATTGTATGCTTTTTAATATTCTTTTCAAGGCTCATTGCTGAACCTCAAAAATACATTAAAATAATTTAGAATTAGGTTCTATTTTTTTTATAATGTCTTCTAGTGCTTTCACCCAGCTGTCATTGCTGTTTAAGCTTTCTACCAGTTGCACTTTTTCGCCTCCGTGTTCCTGAAAAATCTCTTGGTATTCGGTGCCAATTTCAACGATGGTTTCCAAGCAATCGGCAACGAAGGCCGGAGAGAAGAACAATAATTTTTTTGCACCGGCTTTGGCTAAGTTTACCAGCTCAACATCAGCGAAAGGTTGAATCCAAGGGTCTTTTCCTAAGCGTGATTGAAAAACAACAGCATATTTTTCATCGGGAATATTCATTCTAGCCGCCACTTGTCGGGCTGTTTCGTAGCAGGAAGAACGATAGCAATATTTTCTTTCGTCATCACATTTACTAATGCAATCTTCTGCTTTGCAATTGGCTACTTTACAACCTTTGGCAATGTGTCTTTCGGGCAATCCATGGAAACTAAACACTACTTTATCATAGCTTTTCCAATCGTGTTTTGAACCTTGCTCGGCAACACAATTTAAGTATCCTTCGTTTTCAAAGAATTTATTTACAAAACGAACATTGGGTATGGTTTCCCACTTACTCACTATTTCTAGCACCTTTTGTGTGGTGCTGCCTGTAGAGGATGATGCGTATTGAGGATATAGCGGAACAACAATTAATTCTTCCAAAGCCATTTTTTCCAATTCAGCCAACACACTGGTTACAGAAGGGTTTTGGTAGCGCATGGCAAATTTCACCAAGTACTCGCTACCCATTTCTTTTTGTAATTTTTTAGCGAGTTCCGCTGTGTGAAAAAGTAGGGGAGAACCTTTATCGGTAAATACTTTTTTATATATCTCTGTTGAGTTGTTTAATCGAGCTGGAATGATGATTCCATTCACCAGTATCGTGCGTTTCAACGTTGGAAAATCGATAACTCTTGGGTCATTTAAAAACTCTTTGAGATATCTTTTAACATCTGCTTTTTCTGGTTTATCGGGAGTGCCGAGCTGAACAAGTAATACTGCTTTCATGCTTGCGAAAATAAGTAAAATGTGTTAGTGTTTTTGTAGAGACAGATAGAATCTGTCTTAAAAAGATTAATTCATTTAAAAAAAAATGGAATATTGTCTATTTGAAGACAGATTCTATCTGTCTCTACTTGATGAGCAGAAGGATGAATTTATTCTTTTATCAAAGCCGGACGCTGAGTAAATTCATGATAAGAAACTACATTTTCGCTGAAGTAGTGGAACACCATGCTTTTGCGCGTTTTCGATTTATCGACATGTTTGTTTCCGCCGTGCATCAAATTGGCATGCCAAATTAAAACATCTCCTTTTTTAGCCAAGAAGGTTTCTTTTTGCAAGTTTTTGTCTTTGATGATTTCCTCAATCTTGTCTTCGTAATCGTAATACAATTTATCACCTACTAAAAACTGATTGCCTTCGTTGTTGTAATCTTTGTTCATTACGTAGGGTAATTTGTGGCTGCCGGGGTAATAGTGTAGGGGACCTTGATCTTCTGAAATGTCCTCCAATGCTACCCAAACAGCAATCATGTATCCCAAAGGATAGGTAGTCATGTGCACACTGTCGCTATGCGTTTTTTGCTCACTTCCATACAAGAAATTAATGCTTTGAAAGAGCTTCGATTTTTTGCCTAAAAGAAGTGATAGAATTTTGTTGAGTTGTTCGTTTTTGCCAATGCTTTTTAAGAAAGAAGATTCGTGAATGGCGAACATGATTTTGCTGTTGTTGTAGCGCCAATTGGCCTTTCCTTCGGCCACCATTGAATCTATTTCTGTGTTGATTTTATCGATAGTTTGTGTATCAAAAAATCCGCGAAGAATAGCGTATCCTTTGTCGCTATAATTGATTAATTCATTTTGAATATTCGTTGGTAAAGCCTGAAATTGTTGGTTGTTTGGAAGAACTTGTTTTGAATCTTCTTTGTCGAGCCACGGAGTTTCTTGTGGAAGATTTTCGAAATCGTTGCTGTTTACTGGAGAGTAGTATTTTTTCTTCAAGCCCAATTTATTATACATCGCTTCATTGTGCTGCAAATCTTTTTTTCTAAAGAAATTGTAGAGGATGTAGCTGATTTTAAAACGGCGAAGAAAATCTTTCATGGGTTAAAAATAGGGAAAATGTCTGAACCATGATTTAAAAGATTAAAGGATGGAAAGATGATTTTTCTCAGCTAATTCAGCTCCGCTTAGGCTTCATTTGCCTAAGCGGTCCCTCGCTCTGCTAAGTTTTCAACTTAGCTGAATCTTTTCTTGAAGATTGTATCTTCTTAATATCGCAAGCTGAAAGCTTGAAGAAAAGATTCAGCAAAGTTACGCTATCGCTAAACTTTGCAGAGAGAGGCATCATTTAAGCAAAAGCTAAATATCTACAGCACTATATATGCAACGCCCTTTTCCCAGTAGCATCCAACGCAGCCTCCTTCAACGATTCAGTGAAAGTAGGATGTGCGTGACTCATACGAGAAATATCTTCTGCAGAAGCACGGAATTCCATGGCTACAACAGCTTCAGCGATCATATCTGCGCAACGCGGACCAATCATGTGAACTCCTAAGATTTCATCGGTATCGGCGTGAGCCAACACTTTAACGAAACCGAATTCAGCATCCATACTTGCGCGAGCACGACCGCTTGCTTTGAATGGGAAGTTACCTGCTTTATATGGAGTTTTAGATTCTTTCAATTGTTCTTCAGTTTGTCCAACAGCAGCAACTTCTGGCCAAGTGTACACTACACCAGGTATTAAGTTGTAATCGATATGCGGTTTTTGTCCTGCTATTACTTCAGCTACAAAAACACCTTCTTCTTCTGCTTTGTGTGCCAACATTGCACCTTTCACAACATCACCAATAGCGTAAATTCCAGCAACGTTAGTTTCTAAATGATTGTTCACGTCGATTCTTCCTCTATCGTCTACTTTCACTCCTGCTTTATCTAAACCTAAACCTTCGGTATATGGTTTTCTACCAACTGAAATTAAACAGTAGTCACCTTTAAATTCCACTTTTTCTCCTTTGTTGTTTTCTGCAACAACTACAGCTTCTTTAGCCGATGCTTTAGCAGAAAGTACTTTATGATTGAAGAAAAATTCAAATCCTAATTTGGTCAATGCTTTTTGTAATTCTTTGCCTAAAGCCTTATCCATTGTAGGAATGATGCTACCAGCAAATTCTACCACTTGTACTTTAGCGCCCAAACGAGCGTAAACAGAACCTAATTCTAAACCAATAACACCACCACCAATAACGATTAAGTTTTTAGGCACTTCAGTTAAGTTTAAAGCTTCGGTAGAAGTAATCACACGTTTTTTATCGATTTCCATTCCGGGGAAAGCAGCAGGTTTAGAACCTGTTGCGATAATGGTTTTAGCCGCTTCAATAGTTTCAGTTCCTTTATCAGAAGTGATTTGAATGGTATTTTTATTCACGAAAGAACCCAATCCTTTGTAAACAGTGATTTTGTTCTTTTTCATTAAGAAGTCGATACCGCCAGATGTTTGCGCTACTACTTCGCTTTTGCGTTGAATCATTTGTTTCAAGTTCACCGCTATACCTTTAACGTCGATACCGTGCTCTTTGAATGTATGTGTAGCATTGTGGTAATGCTCAGAAGAATCTAAAAGTGCTTTAGAAGGAATACAACCTACGTTTAAACAAGTACCTCCTAAAGTGTTGTATTTTTCAATAATTGCGGTTTTCATGCCCAATTGTGCACAACGAATTGCTGCAACATAGCCCCCAGGGCCAGAACCGATAACTACTGCGTCGAATTTGCTCATGATAATTTAATTTGCTGCTAATTTAGGAAAAGAGTTTTACTTTATATTGCTCAAAAAACTTATCGTTAGAAATTAATGTTAATTTCTCTGTGATGGCTTGTGAGATTATTATTCTATCGAAAGGATCGTGATGATGATGGGGTAATTTCATCAGTTTATTGATGTGAGAGAATTCTATGGGTAAAATTTGAAAATCATTGTTTTTGAAAAAATCTTCTATTGAAGAGAATCCTCCTTTAATATCAAGCTTATTTAATGAGAGTTTTATTGCTACTTCCCAAATACTTGCAATGCTTACAAAGCATTTATTTTCAATTGTAGTAATTTGTTTAAGTTGTTTGGGAGTTAATTTTTTGTCTCCTGTAATGAACCACAGTAAAATGTGTGTGTCTAGTAAAATATCCATTACATGTAATCTTTGAAATCTTCTAAAGGATCATCAAACCCTGGTTTTATAGTAATGCTGCCCTTTGCATAACCAAACATTCTTTTCTTTTTTGTTTTTTGTTTTTTTGCTTTTTGTTGAAGAAAATCGATAAAATCAGAAACCTCTTTCTGCATATCTGCAGGAAGAGAGTTAAATTTATTAGTAATAAGTAAATCTGACATGCTCTAAAATTAAGAAATTCTTTCTATCATTTCAACCCCTCTCTTATCAAATCGTGAAAATGAACCATGCCACAGTAATTTTCATTTTCATCCACTACGATTAATTGAGTAATATTTTTTGCTTCCAACATTTCTAAGCCGCGAATGGCCAATTCATCTTTTTGTATGGTTTTAGGGTTGTGGCCCATAATATCTTTGGCTTGTAAAGATTGAATATCGCTGCCTTTTTCAATCATTCTTCGTATGTCACCATCGGTAATGATACCCGTTATTTTGCCACTTTCGTTGGTTACTATAGTTGCTCCTAAGCGCTTCGATGATATTTCGTAAATCACTTCTTTGATGGAAGCATTTTCTTTCACTTTTGGCGCTGCATTTTTTTCTGCGATAGCCTCTAGTTTTAAGGTGAGTTGTTTGCCTAAAGCCCCGCCAGGATGGAATTTCGCAAAGTCTTCTGCAGTAAATCCTTTGAGTTCTAATAAGCAAACAGAAATGGCATCGCCTATCGCCAATTGCGCCGTAGTGCTGGCTGTTGGCGCCAAATTGATGGTGCAAGCTTCTTTTTCTACTCCGGTGTAAATGAAGAAATCGGCTTCTTTGGCCAATACTGAATTGTCATTGCCAGCAAGCGCTATAAGCTTATTGCCACGTGCTTTAAGAAATGGAATAAGCACCTTAATTTCCGGACTATTTCCCGAATTGCTAATGCATATCACCACATCGTCGTTTTGCACCACGCCCAAGTCGCCATGAATGGCATCGGCAGCATGCATAAAAACCGAAGGCGTACCCGTAGAATTTAGCGTTGCAACGATTTTTTGGGCAATATTGGCGCTTTTTCCAATGCCAGTGATAATTACTCTGCCTTTACAATGCAGCAATAAATCTACTGCTTCATAGAAAGACGAATCTATCCTACTTTTCAATGATATCAATGCATTGGCTTCAATATCTAGCGTGTTTTTAGCACGTTCTATTACCTTTTCCTTGTTTGTCAAAACGTTATTTTTTTACGAAAACCAAATTAACACTTTTCCCGTATTAGAATATATATTATTTTTAATTCTTAATTCACAATCTAATCAAGGGGATTTAATTAGTAATGCAAACAGTTGTAGTTGGAAGTACGTTGACGGAAGGGCTGAAGAAATATTTCGGTTTTAGCAAGTTTAAAGGCAGACAGGAAGAAATCATCAGTAACCTATTGAGTGGCAATGACACTTTTGTGATCATGCCAACGGGAGGTGGTAAATCGCTATGTTACCAGTTGCCCGCCCTAATTTCAGAAGGCACCGCTGTGGTGGTTTCACCATTGATAGCGTTGATGAAAAATCAGGTGGATGCTATTCGCGGACATTCTGACGAGGAAAAAGTAGCGCATTATCTTAACTCATCTTTGACTAAGAGTCAGATTGCCCTTGTTAAAGCCGACATTCGTGAAGGTAAAACAAAGCTTTTGTACGTTGCTCCTGAGTCGCTTACCAAAAACGAAAACATAGAGTTTTTAAAAGGTATCAATGTTTCTTTCTTCGCTATCGATGAAGCACATTGCATTAGCGAATGGGGTCACGATTTTAGACCCGAATACAGGAGATTAAAAACGATCATTGAAGATATTACCCGCCGACCAATTATTGCCTTAACAGCAACCGCTACGCCTAAGGTGCAGCAAGATATTCAGAAGAACTTGAATATGATGGATGCGAAGGTTTTTAAAGATTCGTTCAACCGTTCTAACTTGTACTATGAAGTTCGTCCGAAACACGACATAAACAAAGACATTGTTAAGTTTATTAAAGGACACGAAGGAAAATCTGGCGTTATTTATTGCTTAAGCCGCAAGAAGGTAGAAGCTGTCTCTTATACACATCTCCGAGCCCACGAGACAGGCAGAAATCTCGTATGCCGTCTTCTGCTTGAAAA
>ENA-OSIY01001663-OSIY01001663.1-marine-metagenome-genome-assembly--contig:-NODE-1663-length-11804-cov-6.111282_pt1 | contig 11804 bp, 5 predicted proteins | sample MGYA00237884_ERZ534233 | MGnify/ENA primary metagenome ERZ534233 (study PRJEB26412, sample SAMN06343840) | marine metagenome | isolation source: estuarine water | place: USA: Columbia River Estuary... | reverse complement strand
AAGAAAAGAATACAAAATTACATTTTTACCCCAGGGGTGTCTGGGTTAAGTAATGCGTTTCCAAATGCATACTCGTTAGTCAACTCTAATATTGATTTTATCATTGATGAAACCGTAGAGTTTCTTAACGCACAGATTGTCACAGATACCGCAGTAAATTTACTTCCAAATGCAGTTACATTACTAACAGCTAACAAACTATTCTTGCAAGAAGAATTAGTTGCATGGATTGCTGAACAAGTTGCAACAAACCAGCCTGGATTTGCTGGATATATTTACGATTCTACAAAGTGTAAACGTGATGTTGGATATGTAATTGACAGCTACATCTACGATTTACGCTACGGTGGAAACGAACGAACTCGCGCAGTGGCATCTGTATATTGGGTTGGAACAACTCCGCAGATTGATGGTGATCGTTTAGCAGAAATTTACGGTCATGCAAAACTAGCACTTATAATTAAAGATTATATTTTTACAAAAACAGTTTACCCTACAGCACAAGCATTTGCAACCCAAGTAACATCTGGAACTGCTGCTGAAGCAGGTGCTGCTGCTAGAATTACAACCTTGTCAACTATTGTAACATCAGTTATACAAAATGGTCTAACTAGCGTACCTGCAATTAGTTACGGCACAACATTTGCCAACTACGTATATAACGAAACATTTACCCGCAACGACATTAGTATAATACTACCTTCAATTTTATGGGATTTACGTTATACTGGTAATAGAAATACCAAGGAAGGAGCAGAGTTCCATTTTTGGGTTGACGGTATACCGCAAATTAATGGTAATAGAACTCCTGAAGTCGCTACTTACAATTTCATTAAAGATTTAGTTGAAAATTATATTATTAGAAACTTGCCTTACGCAAGTTTACAAACTCCAGCAGTTACTACACAAACTATTAATCTTGCATTGCCATTTGAAACTGGTGCAGATACCGCCCTTAACACATTATTTGACGTAGTTACTACAATAATTTTAAGTGGTCCTTCTGCTGGCCCAGCATTAGTAAATGGGGTTGGCACAATTAACATTGGTGGTAAATGGACACGTGATCAATTACTATTGATCACAAACGTCACAGATAATATCATTCTTTACAACTTTGCAGACCCAACAGCTGGAGTAACGTTAACTGAACGTGCCCCAACTGATCCAGATATTGATACTGAAATCAATTACGGTACAACTCGTATTACACTGAGTGTTGATACTACCGGAATGTCGTCAACTGATTCATTGCAAATTTTCGTTGAAGACTTTCAAGAATTAAGAACTAGACCTTACGATTTTGGTACAGACGCTATTGAGCGTAACAGAATGTCGCAAGCACAGTCTATGCTTGACGCTGACTTTGAATACGGTCTACAACCAACTAAGTGGCAGGCCCTATCATTAGCAAGATCATATCCTAGTGTTTATGAGATTCCAGGTACTGATACCGTCGTAACATTGGTCTCAACAGATGCATCAACTGGTACTGGCGGTACTGGCCAATCTTTAATCACAGTAACAACCAGTGGCGCACATGGCTTGCAAAACGGATCCCCTTTTATTATTAGAGCATTATCTACAGCAGTTACTGGATTTTCAAGAGCAGAAGGTGTATTTTTAGTCAACTCAACACCAAGTTCTACACAATTTACATATTTTGCCAAAGCAAAAGTAGGCACTATTCCTGCAACAGAGTTGCAGGAATCATATACATTGTTACGCAGAGGCGGATTATATACAGGTGCAGATGTTGGAACACCAACATTTTCTATTTTCAGTCAAGGCAGTTCAGGAACATTCTTCCCAGCATTAAATGTAGCTACTGGATCAACGGTAATTCCATATACTGGATCAATACCAACTAACAACGCACCAGTTTCTGCTGTTAGTGGAATAACAACTGGTGCAGTAATCACGTCAGTAATTGGGGCAGGTTCTGCAGGATCGACTGTTTATACAGGATTGTCAGGAATTAATATTTCAGGTCTTGGTGTTAATGCCATATTTACTGTTACTCGTACTTCAGCAGTATATGCTGTTACGGTGACAACAGCAGGTACTGGATATGCCATCAACGATCAAATTAGCATTCCTGGTACAAACTTAGATGGTACAAGCCCAGGAAATGATTGCGTAATTACTGTGGCCACTGTGGGTGTTACTGGTAATATTTTAACAGTGACTGCCGCTGGTGACGGAATTGCTTCAGGTGTTGCTGCCTCACAAACTCTGTCAGACACTTCACCAGTTGGATCTTCTGTTTTAGAATTTACTGATACTACGGGTATTCAAGTAGGTTTGGCACTTGATCGTGGTGATGGTACAAGTACTGTTGTTACCAATATTGAAGGCACTACAGTAACTTTGTCAAATCCCTTAACATCGGCTAAGATAGGTGATGCAGCAGAATTTAGCAATATTTCTCCAACAAGCATTGTTGGATCTGGTACTGGCGTTAAATTTGATGTTACAAGAACGGGAACACTTTATACTCCAACAGTAACATCAGGACAGTTGGGTACTGGATATCAAGTAGGCGATACATTAACTATAGCTGGCACAGCACTTGGCGGCTTAATAATATTAAATGACTTAACTATCACAGTTACAACCATTGGAGTTGGAGGCACAGTTACTGGAATAACCAGTTCAGGAATTGGAGCTGATCAGCAACTTTACACAAACAGAGCAACGACTCGTGTTACTGGTTTAGGAACTAGTGCAGTATTTTCAGTAACAAGGGTTGGTACTAGTTATACAGCCGTAACTCCAACTACTGCTGGATCAGGTTACGTTGTTGGTGATTTATTTAAAATTTTAGGCACTAACCTTGGCGGCACAAGCCCAACTAACGATTTATTTTTAACAGTCGCAACAGTGAATGGTTCTGGCGGAATTACTTCAGTTACATTCTCGGGTGTAGCAGATCCTGGAACAGCAACTTACGCTACACCAGCAACTGATCCAACTGCTTTCCCAGCATTAATTGGAACCGGAGCAACTTTTTCAGTTGTATCAAATGGAACTACGTATACACCGTCTATTTTAAACAGCGGTGATGCAACAAGAACTGCTAGAATAACTTCAGGAACGGGCGGTGCACAGGCATCAGCAACGCAAACAAGATTTGGGTCTGGTAGTTTACGTGTTCACAATACACCAGCTCCAGCAGCCGCAACCTCGTATGCAACTATTACCAGTGACACTGGATTAGAATTTGGTACTGGGGATTTTACTATTGATTTCTGGTTTAGACCAGACTTTGTCAGTGTCAATCAAACACTAGTTGACATGAGAAATGCTGCAACAGACACCGCAGTAGTATTAGGATTTAATTCCTCAAATAACATATATCTATTTGTTAACGGATCAACTAGAATTACTGGTACTGACAGTGTTGCCGTGGAAACATGGCATCATTTAGAACTATCAAGATCAAGCGGTTTCACTGAGTTATTTTTAGACGGACAAAGTCAAGGTACTTGGACTGACAGTACTACATATGCTCTTCGTCCTGCTATAATTGGTGCAGACTATTTAGGTGCAGGTGACGGATTTGCTGGTTATATTGACGAATTTAGAATATCCAAAGGTATTGCAAGACATACCTCAGGATTTACTGTAGCAACATCACCATACACAAATGATTCAAATACTACTGCACTACTACATTTTAATGAATCAACTGGTCTGACAACATTTACTGATGATATAGGTGGATACTCTTCTGGAAATCAATTTGTTATTCGTGGAACTGAGTTGGGCGGCGCAACACCTGCTAATGATCTAACAATAACTGTGCTCACAGTAACAGCTGATAGAAAAATAGCATCTATTACTGGTGCAGGAACTGCATTGGATGATGATATTTACACATCGTTGCCTGGAACACTATTAACTGGTAACGGTAGTGGATTAACATTTAATGTAAGCACTTCAGGAACAGTTTACTTAACCGTGACAACTGGAGCCATTGGCTCTGGGTATGTTGTTGGTGACAAAGTTAAAGTTGTTGGAACACTCCTTGGCGGAGCTACTCCAGCTAATGACTTAGTAATACAGATTTCAACTGTTGATGGTAGTGGAGCAGTTGGTATTTTTACAGTACTGTCAGGAACGGCAAACGCAAGTTCAGCATCTTATAGCGCATTAACACCAACAAATACAGTGTCAAAAGGAACTGGTTTAACAGTAACTATTGGCAAAGCTAGCGGATCTTATACATTTAATGCAGTAGAAGGATCTGGCGGTGATAATTATGTTGTTGGAAACAGATTAAAAGTGTTAGGCGATGTATTGGCCGGCGCTATTGTAACGCACGATTTAACGTTAACAGTTACAGAGGTTGACACAAGTGGTTCAGTAGTCAATGCCACAGTTGCTGGTACTAGCTCGGGCGGACAATCAATAGACTTTTATTCAACAGTTATTATTTCAGAACCAACAACAGCAGTATTGACTACTATAACACCTGTGACATTTGCAGCTATTGCAGTAGTTCAAGTTAGTTTTACTTCTAATCACGGATTGGTTCCAGGAGCTGGCATTTTAGTTAATATTACATCAGCAGCCTTAAATCAAAACTTAGCAGCTGGACCGTTTTTTGTTGAATCAGTACCAACTCCAACAGTTATTAGATATACTGCAAGAGCTCAAGGTTCTATTAACGTTGGCGGACTAACTGGTATCATATACACAAGATCAGATACATTCTTCTCTCACAGACCATATGACGGCGGTGTTCAATTAGGAACAGGAGGTCCGCAGCACGGTGCTCAAGCAGTTCGTATGAGTAAAAACTATATTCGTTATCAATCTGGTAAAGGCTTAATGTATACGACTGGTGCATTATTTGCTCCTAGTTATGATTTATTATCAGCAACAGCAACAGGATTATTTGTTGGAAGTATTATTACATTCACTACTGATGACGTTGATCACGGGTTACAAGTTGGTGCTGATGTTAAAATTATTGGTGTTGAAACTAGTGGATATAACAACGAATATGTAGTATCTTCCATTGTAAGCGAGCGTGTATTTACAGTTGTTGCAACTCAACAATTAGGAGCAACAACAGCAACATTGACAAGTCAAGCACAAATTTCATTGTATAGATGGAGTGGTGCAACTGTACGTGCTGGTTGTTTTGACGATCAAAACGGTATGTTCTGGCAGTATAACGGACAAAGATTGGCTGTTACTGTAAGGTCATCAACATTCCAACTTGCTGGCAATGTAACAGCAACACCAAACAGCAATACTTTAACTGGTGTTAACACTAGATTTAGAGATCAGCTAAAAGCTGGTGATAGAATTGTTATTAAAGGCATGACTCACACAGTAACCAGTGTGCCAAATCAAACAACACTGTATATGAATCCTGACTATCGTGGTGCAAGTGTTGGTAGTAAGATAAAATTATGTCGTGTACAGGATAGATTCTTTTATCAAGAAGAATGGAATAGAGATTCGGCAGATGGAACAGGCCCAAGCGGATATAACATTGACATTACAAAAATGCAGATGATTGGTATTCAATATACTTGGTACGGTGCTGGTTTTATTGATTACATGATACGTGGACGTGAAGGTAATTTCTTATTCGTTCATCGAGTACGTAACAACAACGTTAACACCGAAGCGTTTATGCGTTCTGCTAACTTGCCAGTACGTTACGAAGTTGTTAACGACGGTGCATTGGCAATGTTAACTGCTGATATATCAGCAGTGGCAACATCAATTCCTTTAGACGATACATCCGACTTCCCAGATACTGGAACTGTGTATATTGACAACGAGATGATAACGTATACCTCTAAGACAACAAGTAGCTTAGAAGGCGCAATCCGATCAGCCCCGCTAAGTAATTTCTCAGCAGGAGCTACTAGAACTTACACAGCTGGTGATGCTGCTAGCCACTTGATTAGGACTGGTGTCATATTCATAAGTAATAAGACAAGTCCAGTTATTAGTCACTGGGGTAGTGCTTACTTAACAGACGGCGGATTTGATACTGACCGTGGATATTTGTTCAACTATCAAGCTACATCGTTTATTGCAAGTACAACTCGTAGAACAGCGTTCTTAATTCGTCTAGCACCTAGTGTGTCAAACGCTATTGTTGGCGATTTAGGAGATAGGGAATTAATTAACAGAGCGCAGTTGCTACTACAGGGTATTGAAATTACTGCGGGTACTGGTAGTGCGTCGGGTATCGTTATTGAAGGTATTTTGAATCCAAGTAATTACCCAAATACCCCAACAGATATTGATTGGCGTTCATTGCAAAACCCATCAGCTGGTGGTCAGCCTTCTTTTGCACAAGTTGCTCTTGGTAACTCAGCAGTGTGGAATAATACATTTACTGTGTCATTTGATGCTGCTACTACTCGATATGCAGCAAATAGAACATACTATGCTGACTTTGTAGCCACCGATGTTGCTAACGTTAGACCTGGTATGGTTGTATTATCTGCAACCACTGCTGTCCAAGCAGTTATCCCAGGTGGTACAACTGTGTCATTTATTGGCGGCATATTCAACGTTGGTGGTGTTAACTATCGAACAGTATTCTTTAGCAGATCATTTACCGGTAACATACCAATTGGATCAACGTTGTCGTTCTCATCAATTGCAAATTATGCATATCCAGGAGAACAGATTTTCTCATTCGTTGGTTTGCCTAACAACCAAACAGCATTGAATTTGGGACAGTTGAAGGAAATTACTAATACTGCTATTGGTGGTCGTGGAGTATATCCAAACGGTCCAGACGTATTGGCCATTAACTGTTACTTAACTGGTGGTAGTGATCAGGAAGTTTCAATTGTGTTACGTTGGTCAGAAGCTCAAGCGTAATACGCAACCACAAAAAACGCTGCTCAGGCAGCGTTTTTTAATGACTAAAATTTACATTAAATCAATTACATCAAATACTGTTTGTAACTTAGTACGCATGGTTTTATTACCAAAACTGCTACGTAATGCTTGATGTAAGGGCTTAGGAGATCCGTCAATTGTACTCCAGCACCAGCCTTCATGTTCTTCGCTAAGTTTGGGTATAAATTCTTCTTCTACAACACATAGATAAGTGTGAAAGTTAAAAACACTGTCATTACTAACAAATGTTTCTAAGGGCATTGTTTTAATTATAGACGGGGGTTCACCTATTTCTTCTTGGATTTCGCGTTGGAGACCTTGCCAAGCACTTTCACCTTGATCATTAGTTCCACCTACTAACCCCCATGTACCTGCATGTTTTCCATGAGATTTTTGTAGTAATAAAATTCTACCTGTTTGTTTGGCATAAAATACTGCCCCGCTACAGACAATTTTATCTTTTATAGTTCTAATCTCCATGTACCCCTCGCATATTCGCCCTCGAAACTCTTACCCCATTGGACTCCGTTCCACTTGTATTGGACGTTAGTATATATGTTAGTTAGGTATATGATCTGGTCCGTTGTGGCAGCTGCATCTAAAATTACACTCCACTTTGTTCCATCCCACTCAATGATGTCGTTAGTATTGGCAATAAAATCACTACCATCACTGTTCTTCCATGCATCAGGACCATCTTCATTCAAATATAATTCGTAAGTAATTACATCGTCAATGGCAACTGTTGATGTTAAGCGTAGTACCATCAAGTCGCTAATATTAGAACTTACTGCACTAACCTCAACTCCATTTACAAACACTTTAAAATCGTTAACTTTAGAATACTCGACATTAGTGTCTAATCTGTTACTACGATTTTCTGCAATTAGCGTTTCCCTAATGCCCCCACCAATGTTATTAATGATAAGATATCGTGTACCAACTTGTGGAGCATCTAAACCTGCACCTGGCCCGCTTTTTTCTGGATCAACAATAGCATCAAACGTTCCTGGACTACTTGGCCTATCAAGTGATGCAATGTCTGTATTGGTTGGGAAAGTGTCTGGATCCCAACTAATTGTTAATATACTCTCATCAAGCGGATTTAACGCAGCAGTACCACTAACCTCTGCACCAGTTTCTTGTGTTAAAAACATTCTGCTTACACCTGATCTAAACTGACCTGGATACGGATCTAAAATTGTTCTCCAATTTATGTTGTTGCCCATTTTTACACTGACATACAGTGAATTATTATTTGCGTGAGTAACATTTTCGCTTGGATCTAAAATTCTTGCGTTACCACCGTGAACTGAAATCCCAAAGTTTTCAATACTTGTTCTTGCCTTGTCTAATATATCGCTAAAGTTAGGTCCTGCCTCAACAGTATCAACACCCAATCCTTCAATGTAACCATTAGATATACCAGTTCCACCTTTGTAAACACCCATGATAATGTTAGTGACAACACCGAGAGTTTTGACCTTACTAGGAGGACTAATCCATATTGGCATATCAAATGTTAGTGTAGCAATATCAATATTACTTTCTGCCCCAACCGGTACTTGCCTATTGCTAAATGTCATGTTGGTCAAATTAACCACACTTAAACTGGTCCAGTCTAAATAATTGTCAGTTGTTTGTATTTCTAAACTTGGGTTGAACAACATCATAATCTGTTCTAATATCTGCAACTTTTGTTCAGTGCTAGTACTCCAAATATCTGCTTTAACTGTTAATTTGTAAGGTGTTGGCATTAAACGTTCAACAGTATAGTTTTTACCTTGTTGACTGGTATATTCATTGGGTGTAACTGTTGTGTCTATATCACGTTCTCGAATATGCACTTTACCCACGTGAGTAGCATCTGCTAATCGCTCACGATCCATTTGCAAATCAGTAATATAAACAGCAATCCTAGGAGCACTGTTGATTTTATTCTCGCTGTTTTGGCGATTAATGTGCGCAACTTGTCTATCACTATCCCCATACATAACTGGTACTTGTTTTAAAGTACCATCTCCATATTTTACCACAAAATTACTAAGCAAACGAACTGTTTGCAGTAAGTAACGTCTTATCTGACCATCATAAAAAAACTGCATTATAAATCCGCCTTAGGTTTTAGTGCTTTACTCAATGCTTGACGCTCCTCAGTAATTACACCACCAATCTCATTAGTGTTTGTATTGTTAATAAAGCTAGTTTTAAGAGTTTGTCTAGTGTCAGTATTTGACATAGTCATGCGTACAGCATCTTCTGTTTTAATCCAACGTGTGCCATCATATCTAAATAATCTATTAGGCATGAAATCTGTTCTTAAGTAATAATCATTCAAATGTGCGCTGGCCGGAAAACTAATCCCATGCCCAAAATCTACTCCATTAGATGGAACACCGTCACCTAACAAGTAGCCAACATAGCCACTGCGTACTGCACGTCCGTGTATAGCACTAGCGTCTGTCCCGCCGTCTACGTTGCCAACAAAACTTGCATCAATTGCTGTTTGATCCGCAGTTTGTAGTGTAGGCTTACCAGTAGTTGGATCTATAGCAAGAGTAAAGAACTGTTGTGTTTGATATCCACTACTTGGCGCATCTGCTTCAGCTTGTGCCAGTAATGCATTATTGATTTCTATCTCTTTAGCATTAGTACTTAAAATATCTCGCAATGTTTGTGACGAAGGATCACCGTTGGCATCAGTTGCAGGCTTATCTAATATATCAGCAAACTGTTGAGCATCCACAATCTTTTTAAGTTTAACTCTATACAAATGCGGCCACCAAGTGATACTAAATCCTTCGCTAGCACGACTTACATCTTCAATAACAAAGTAGCGAGGCAATGACAGTGTATAATCGTTAAGAGCAAAGTCATCGCGTAGGTGAGGCAATTCTAAGACGTCGCCGCTGATAGGCTTGCGACCTACAGTTTTAATCCAATCATTAATGTGTACAGTCATAAAAACTGTATCGTTGTCAATAAACAAACCAAATTGGCTTAAATTAAAATCTAAATTTTGTACATTATAAATGCCACGTACTTTGTAGATACTAGGGTCGTATTTTCTATCTCTGTTTTCTAACAATAAAAGATCCTGAATATTAGTTTCTTTTAGTGTATCATAATGTGGTTGATCAGCCGTAGCGTTTTCCTCGCTAGTGTTGACCCCAATATATTTGTGGAGATACAAGTCTGTACCACCAATTTGGAACATCTCCCCAATTTGGCGATCTATGAACTTGTAATCGTTCCCTTTCTCTGGTTTATATAAACTTAGTCTTGGCATAGTAGTATATTTATCGGCAGCTAAATATACATGGAGATCTAATAATGTCAAATCCGAGCACAAATCTAGCCGAAAGAGAAAAAGTTTATGACTATTGCCGCACTATGCTGGGCGATGGTATGGTTGACGTTGAGCTTGATCCTAAGCACTACGAAACTGCCCTAAACCGCGCTCTAGCACGATATCGTCAACGTAGTAGTGGAGCTGTGGAAGAATCCTATTATTTTTTAGAGCTAAAAAAGGACACAAATGATTATAGACTGCCAGACGAAATTGTAGAAGTTCGTAGTATTTTCCGTAGAACAATTGGTAGCAGAACAGCTGGCGGAGACGGCGGATCATTGTTTGAACCGTTTAATCTAGCTTATACAAATACATATTTGCTCAACAGTACAATGTTGGGTGGTATTGCGACTTACGATATGTTTGCACAATACCAAGAAATGGTGGGACGTATGTTTGGCGCTTACATTGAATTTCAATGGATTCCTACATCCCACACACTGCGTATTTTACAGAGACCATTTAGTGAAAACGAGCAAGTAATGATTCGCGGTTACAACTACAGGCCAGACTATATACTGTTACAAGATGTGTACGCTGGGCAATGGTTTAAAGATTATGCCCTAGCCAATTGCAAAATTATGTTAGGCGAGGCCCGCGGCAAGTTTAGTCAAATTGCTGGTCCTGGCGGCGCAGGCGGACTTAATGGTGCTGATTTAAAATCAGCTGGTAAAGAAGAACTTGAAAAGTTAGATAAAGAAATAGAGCTATATATTTCTGGCGGCACAGGCTACACATTGGTAATTGGATAATATGAAAATTTTAGACATTATTTCTGAATCAAGTCAAAAGAAAATAACCAAGCGTCAGCAACAATCAACTGCGGGTTTGAATATCTACAGCGATTCTGAACGTGTCAGCGGCGACTATACGGGGTACAGATTGGGTATGGCAGTTGCAGGGGCAAATGGTAAAGACCCGCTACCCGCAGATATGCAGGCTAAAAGTTGGATTGGTAAAAGAAAATCAACCCATCCGTACACTCAAGAAGAACAAGATATGCTTAAACAAGCATATAAAATTGTTGGAGCCAACTATCAAGATATGAACAACGGCGACTTAGAAAGTAAAGAATTAGAAGATACTAACAAAGTTAGCCCAGTTGCCGCCCGTAAAAAGAACAAATACGGCGTATAAACTCTTGACACTATCCTAATATTAATATAAAATTGTAATATCTTTAGGAGATTACAATGATTATTGGTATATGCGGCTTTATTGGTTCGGGCAAAGACACTGTTGCGGACTATCTTACAAACTTCCACGAATTTAGACGAGAATCATTCGCTAGCACTCTTAAAGATGCAGTAGCTAACGTATTTGGTTGGGATCGTACTATGCTAGAAGGCCGCACTAAAGAAGCTCGTGAATGGCGAGAACAAGTGGATGCTTGGTGGGCCAATAGGTTAGATATGCCCAGCTTAACTCCACGTTGGGTATTACAGTATTGGGGCACAGAAGTGTGCAGACGAGGCTTTCATGACGACATCTGGATTGCCAGTGTAGAAAATAAATTACGCAGAAGCAAAGATAATATTGTAATCAGCGATTGTAGATTTCCCAACGA
>ENA-OSIY01001662-OSIY01001662.1-marine-metagenome-genome-assembly--contig:-NODE-1662-length-11806-cov-7.238725_pt1 | contig 11806 bp, 7 predicted proteins | sample MGYA00237884_ERZ534233 | MGnify/ENA primary metagenome ERZ534233 (study PRJEB26412, sample SAMN06343840) | marine metagenome | isolation source: estuarine water | place: USA: Columbia River Estuary... | reverse complement strand
CCGAGATCCTTCGTCGTGAGATGGGAAATGCTTATCCACTTAAAGCACCGTTGGATGTCAATGTTGGTGTGGGTAAGAGCTGGAACGAAGCAGCTCACTAAATCACTTATTGCGGTCAGAATTGTCATCCATCGCGGCAAGATCTTCTTCATCTGTCGGAAGATCATTTGCTGCAGAAAGTCTGTTTTTGCCAAGGTTGAGAATAATCAGACCAAAGAAAATCATGAGTGGAAGCATTGCTAATCCGTACCGCGGGGAGAAATATTCTGAAACAACTCCGCCGACAGCAGCACCGACTGCCATAAAGGAACCCTCAACGCTCCAGATCCAGCCAAGAGAAGAAGTTTGAGATCCTTGTGGCCTCGCTGCTTCTAGAACTTCAAAGTAAAATACTTGAACAGCGCCTCCGACGAATCCAATAGATGCTCCCACTAACGCCATTGTCCAATCGGGATAAGTAAATGAGATAGGAATACAGGCAATAAGCCAAAAGAAGTAAGCGCGCCGCAACGCGGGCAGTGGGGCTAACTTCTTGGAAACCAAGCCACCAAGGAGGCCACCAATCACCGTTGCAACTCCAAATGCAGCAAAGATCCATGCAACGCGATGAGCAACATTCTCTTGAGTCGCAAATGCTGGAACGGCGACATCAAATACTCCCCATCCAAAACCAATAAAACAGCCTTCAAACATCAGAAGCTGAATCGCTCGATCCCGCCATAATCTTTGTTGACCTTTACTCTTTTTTTCCGGTACCCAATCTCGCGATGCAGGTGTTAGCGATAAAGCAATTCCACCTGCAAACATCAAGGCAGCGATGGTTCCTAAACCCAATCCAGGGCGAGAAGATAGCGAGAGCGCAGTAATAACGACGGGCCCAATGACACTTGTAGAGCTCATCATTGAAGAATCAAATGCATAGGCAGATCTTAAATAAGAATCTGGAACAATGTCTTTCCACAATGGCCGAACAGATAAATTGATTGGGGGAGCAGTAATACCCAAGACAAATGCTGTGATCAAAATGGATGTTCGAGTTTCCATTGTGTTGAGTAACAAAATAAGAGCTGAGTACATGGGAACCAAAATACGAATCGGCCACTTTTGACCGAACTTATCCATGACCGAACCTCGAAGGCCAGCAGTTAAAGAGCCAGCCAAGGAGTTCAAACCAATGGCAAATCCGGCAATAGCTATTGAGCCCGTCTCTTGCTCTGCCTTGAAAAAGATTCCCAGGCCGATCATGCCGTAGGCCAATCGCGCCGGAAATGCGCTGATGCCGAGTCGAATGACCTGAGGGAAAGCCATCAGTTCCCTATATCTATTCATAACGTGCAACAGTCTATCTTTCATGCTCAAGAAAGTAAGTGGATTTGCCCATATGAGCGCGCAAACCGTACCCTTACCCTCCAGCCGCGAAAGCGGGAACTACTACTCATCTATCCCTACGGAGCAACTTGACTACAGCACCTGTAATTGCAGTAAATGACATTGGATCAGCTGCCGACTTTCTAGCAGCAATCGAAGGCACAATCAGAAATTTTAATGACGGAGATCTAGTAACAGGAACAATCGTCCAGGTAGGACGCGAAGAAGTTCTTGTAGACATCGGATACAAAACTGAAGGTGTTATTCCTTCACGCGAGCTTTCAATTCGCCACGATGTAGATCCAAACTCACTCGTCAAGGTTGGCGAGACTATTGAAGCTCTTGTTCTTCAAAAAGAAGATAAAGAAGGTCGTTTGATTCTTTCTAAGAAGCGCGCACAGTACGAGCGTGCCTGGGGAGACATCGAAGGCAAGAAAGAGCGCGACGAAGTTGTTATCGGAACTGTTATTGAAGTTGTTAAGGGCGGACTTATCGTCGACATCGGACTACGTGGCTTCTTGCCAGCATCTCTTGTTGAAATGCGCCGTGTCCGTGATCTAACTCCTTACATTGGTAAGCAGGTTGAAGCTCGAATCATCGAACTTGATAAGAACCGTAACAACGTTGTTCTTTCACGCCGTGCATTCCTAGAGCAGACACAATCTGAATCACGCACAACATTCCTTAACCAGCTACAAAAGGGTCAAGTTCGCACAGGTGTTGTTTCATCAATCGTTAACTTCGGTGCATTCGTTGACCTTGGTGGCGTAGATGGACTTGTTCACGTTTCAGAGCTTTCTTGGAAGCACATCGATCACCCAGGTGAAGTTGTTGAAGTTGGCGACGAAGTAACTGTTGAAGTTCTTGAAGTTGATTTCGAGCGTGAGCGCGTGTCACTTTCACTGAAGGCAACACAAGAAGATCCATGGCAGGCATTTGCTCGCACCCACACAATCAATCAGGTTGTTCCAGGCGTGGTCACAAAGCTTGTTCCATTCGGAGCATTCATTCGTGTTCACGAAGGCATTGAAGGCCTAGTTCACATTTCAGAGTTGGCAGAACGCCACGTTGAAATTCCAGAGCAGGTTGTTCAAGTTGATGATGAACTATTCGTAAAGATCATCGACATTGACCTTGAGCGTCGTCGTATTTCACTATCTTTGAAGCAAGCCAATGAAGGACATGAGATTGAGATCGAAGCATTTGATCCAACCCAATACGGAATGGCTGCTCGTTACGATGCTGCAGGAAACTTCATCTATCCAGAGGGTTTCGATTCAGATTCACAAGAGTGGAAGCCAGGATATGAAACACAGCGCGAAGAGTGGGAAAAGCAATACGCCCAAGCGCAAGAGCGTTTCATGGCACACAAGAAGCAGAAGGCAGAAGCTAAAGCTGCTGACGCTGCTGCAACTCCAGAGGAAGAAACTCCTGCTGCTGAGTAGTAATAATTAAGATAAAAGGACTCGACTTAACCGTCGGGTCCTTTTTCTTTTCTAATCGGGTTATCCTTCATCCATGCGCGTAATCGCTTTAACTGGTGGCATTGGCTGCGGTAAGTCACTTGCAGCTGAATATTTTGCTGACCTTGGCGCAATCGTTATTGATGCAGACCAGCTAGCGCGCGCAGCTATAGAGCGCGGTTCAGCCGGCTTTGATGAAGTGGTTAGCATCTTTGGTGATTCAATTCTAAAAAATGGGGATATAGATAGACGTGCTTTGGGGGAGTTAATATTTAAAGAGCCCTCTCTAAAAGTGAAGCTAGAAAACATCATTCATCCCTGGATACGCCAAGAGTTTGAAGAGGCTGTTGCCTCTCTAAAAGCCGATGAAACTCTTGTGTATGAAATCCCACTTTTATTTGAAACCGGCGGTCAAGATCGATTCGATATTGTTATAACTGTTGAATCATCAATGGAGAGTAGAGTTTCAAGGTTGCGTGCTAGAGGCTTACACATCTCTGAAATAGAAGCGCGCATCGCTGCCCAGGCAACGAGAGAACAACGGGAATCAATAGCCGATTTCCTGATTGAAAATGATGGCAGTGAAGATGATTTACTGCGTAAAGTAGAAAATATCTGGGATGAACTCGCGAATAAGGATGTAAAAAAGTAGGCTTGGCAAATGCGCCCGGTCTCTGAACTCCAACGACGAGTCGAGCCTTTTCAGGTAATAAGTGATTATGTTCCAGCCGGAGATCAGCCTGAGGCTATCGAAGAGATTGCCCGCAGAATCAATGCCGGCGAACAGGATGTAGTTCTACTTGGTGCCACTGGAACAGGAAAGTCAGCTACAACTGCCTGGCTCATTGAAAAGCTCCAACGCCCAACTTTGGTCTTGGCTCCTAATAAGACGTTGGCTGCACAGTTAGCAAATGAATTTCGTGAACTGCTTCCAAATAATGCCGTTGAGTACTTTGTTTCCTATTACGACTACTACCAGCCAGAGGCATATGTTCCACAGACCGATACATTCATCGAAAAGGATTCAAGTGTTAATGATGAGGTGGAGCGCCTGCGCCACTCAGCTACTAACTCACTTTTAACTCGTCGCGATGTGATTGTGGTTGCAACCGTGTCCTGTATCTATGGGTTGGGTACACCACAGGAGTATGTGGACCGCATGATCAAACTGCGTGTGGGGGATGAGATTGAACGTAATGCCCTTTTGCGAAAATTCGTTGATGTTCAATATAAGCGCAACGATGTTGCTTTCGAGCGTGGCACATTCCGCGTCCGTGGAGACACAATCGAAATCATCCCTATGTATGAAGAGTTAGCTATTCGTATTGAGATGTTTGGTGATGAGATTGAAAAGATAACTACTTTGCATCCACTTACCGGGGAAATCATGCGTGATGAAACTGAGATGTATATCTTCCCGGCCACTCACTATGCCGCAGGGCCAGAAACTATGAAGCGAGCAATTGGTGACATTCAGGATGAACTCCAAGTACAACTCAACTTGTTTGAAAAGCAAGGAAAGCTACTAGAGGCGCAGCGTCTTCGAATGAGAACGACCTTTGATATTGAGATGATGGAGCAAATTGGCTTTTGTAGTGGTATTGAAAACTACTCTCGACATTTAGATGATCGCGCGGCTGGCTCTGCTCCTAACTGTCTGTTGGATTATTTTCCAGAGGATTTTCTTGTAGTTATCGATGAAAGCCATGTGACAGTGCCACAGTTGGGTGCAATGTTTGAAGGTGATGCCTCACGAAAGCGCACATTGGTTGAGCATGGTTTTAGATTGCCTAGCGCACTTGATAATCGCCCTTTGAAGTTCCCTGAATTCATCGAACGAACTGGTCAAAAACTCTATCTCTCTGCAACGCCCGGTAAGTATGAGATGGCAAAGGTTGATGGTGATGTTGTTGAGCAAGTGATTCGACCAACAGGGTTAGTTGATCCACAGATTGTTATTAAACCTATTAAGGGCCAGATTGATGATTTGCTCAATGAAATTACGATTCGCGCCGAGAAGAACGAGCGTGTTCTAGTTACGACATTGACTAAAAAGATGAGTGAAGATTTAACGGACTACTTACAGGAAAAGGGAGTGCGTGTTCGCTATCTGCACTCTGAAGTAGACACTCTGCGCCGTGTTGAACTCTTGCGCGAACTTCGCACCGGCGAGTATGACGTGCTCATTGGAATCAACTTGCTCCGTGAAGGTTTGGATCTACCTGAGGTTTCACTTGTGGCAATTCTGGATGCAGACAAAGAGGGCTTCCTTCGCTCAGCAACATCGTTGATTCAAACAATTGGCCGCGCTGCCCGAAATGTTTCGGGTGAAGTGCATATGTATGCCGACAACATTACGGCCTCCATGGAGAAGGCAATTGATGAGACTAATCGCCGTCGAGCTAAGCAAGTTGCATACAACCTAGAAAAGGGCGTTGACCCACAGCCGTTGCGTAAAAAGATTGCTGATATCACTGATCTCATTAATCGTGAATCTGAGGACACTGATGAGCTGATGGCATCAAGCAAGCGGGCAAATCAAAAGAGCGCCGCAACGGCTGGACTTTATGTGAAGTCACTGGCTTCGTTGCCGCGCCAAGATTTAATGGCGTTGATAGGCTCGCTCACTGATCAGATGCGCGCTGCGGCAGGAGACCTTCAATTTGAAGTGGCTGCACGTTTGCGTGATGAGATAAAGATTTTAAAGAAGGAACTGCGTTCAATGGAAGAGGCTGGGGTTTAGTGACTATCGACAAACTTGTTGTTCGCGGTGCTCGTGAACACAACCTCAAAAATGTCTCCATTGAGCTGCCAAGAAATGCACTCATTGTTTTTACGGGGCTATCTGGTTCCGGTAAGTCCTCTCTAGCTTTCGACACCATTTTTGCTGAAGGACAGCGTCGATATGTTGAATCGCTATCTGCCTACGCCCGTCAGTTCTTAGGCCAGATGGATAAGCCCGATGTTGATTTCATTGAAGGATTATCGCCAGCGGTTTCGATTGACCAGAAATCTACAAACCGAAATCCGCGCTCTACTGTTGGAACAATTACCGAGGTCTATGACTACCTGCGTCTGCTCTTTGCGCGCGCTGGTCGCCCGCACTGCCCAACTTGTGGCAAGGCTGTTACTCGACAATCACCACAACAGATTGTTGATCAGATTCTGACAATGCCGGCAACAACGAAGTTTCAAGTTTTGGCTCCAATAGTTCGTTCACGCAAAGGTGAGTTCGTCGAGCTTTTTGCCGACTTGATTACTCAAGGTTTTTCACGTGCTCGCGTTGATGGTGAAGTTATTCAGCTCACCGAAGTTCCTAAGCTAAAGAAACAGGAAAAGCACACGATTGAGGTTGTGGTTGATCGTTTGACTGCAAAAGAGGAGTCAAAGACTCGACTCACAGATTCAATTGAGACTGCACTTCGTCTTGCATCTGGCATTGTTCTTCTTGATTTTGTGGATGCAAAAGGTGCCGAAAAAGAGCGCACCTACAGCGAGCACTTGGCTTGTCATGATTGCAACCTGTCATTTGAGGAGCTAGAGCCACGTTCTTTCTCATTTAACTCACCATTTGGTGCATGCCCTGAATGTTCTGGAATTGGAACCAAATTAGAAGTTGATAATGATTTGATCATTCCTGATGACTCAATCTCCATTAATGAAGGTGCGATTGCGCCTTGGTCGGGTGGGCAGTCATCCGACTACTTCCTGCGATTACTAGAGGCGTTAGCTAAAGATGTTTCGTTTTCATTAGATACACCGTGGAAGAAGATCTCTGTAAAAGCGCGCGATGCCATCATTAATGGCTATGAGTATGAAATTAAGATGAAATACAAGGGCCGATACGGTACTAAGAACTACACAACAGGTTTTGAAGGTGTTGTTCCATTCATTCACCGTCGCCATAGCGAGACTGATAGTGATTACAGCCGCGATAAATACGAGGCATATATGCGTGAGACGCCTTGTGATGTGTGTAAAGGTGCACGCCTTAAGCCTGAAGTTTTAGCTGTGACCCTAGGCGATAAGAACATAAGTGAAATTACTGAGCTTTCCATTATGGAGTGTGCGGAGTTTCTCAAGGCAATTAAACTCAATAAGCGTGAGGCACAAATCGCTGAACGTGTAATGAAGGAAGTACATGCCCGCCTTGGATTCTTACTCGATGTTGGCTTGGACTATCTATCACTTGCTCGTCCGGCCGGAACGCTCTCTGGTGGTGAAGCACAGCGCATTCGTCTTGCAACACAGATTGGTAGCGGGTTAGTAGGTGTGCTCTATGTTTTGGATGAGCCAAGTATTGGTTTGCACCAAAGAGATAACCGCCGCTTAATTGATACTCTGACGCGTCTTCGCAATTTGGGAAACACACTCATTGTTGTTGAGCATGATGAGGAAACTATTAGAACCGCTGACTGGGTTGTAGACATCGGGCCAGGTGCTGGTGAGCATGGTGGCAATGTTGTTGTTTCAGGTAGTTACGAAGACTTGATCGCCTCTAAAGAATCTATTACTGGCGCATATCTTTCTGGCCGTAAATCTATTGCGATTCCAACCAAGCGCCGCAAGGTTGATCCGAAGCGCCAACTGGTTGTGAAGGGTGCGAAGGAAAACAATTTACAGAATATTGATGTTGAAGTACCACTAGGAGTATTTGTCTCAGTTACCGGTGTGAGCGGTTCAGGTAAATCGACTCTAGTAAACGACATTTTGTATACAACCCTTGCTAATAAGCTCAATGGAGCACGACTAGTTCCTGGTCGACATCGCTCAGTCTCAGGTATTGATTTACTCGACAAGGTTGTTCACGTTGATCAATCACCTATTGGTCGCACACCTCGTTCTAACCCCGCTACATATACAGGTGTATTCGACAAGGTACGTGCGCTGTTTGCCGAAACTTCTGAGGCCAAAATCCGTGGCTATCAACAAGGACGTTTCTCCTTTAACGTCAAAGGTGGACGCTGTGAGAACTGTTCTGGCGATGGAACCATCACCATTGAGATGAACTTCTTACCTGATGTTTACGTTCCTTGCGAAGTCTGTCATGGTGCGCGTTATAACCGTGAAACCCTTGAAGTGCACTACAAGGGCAAAACTATTGCCGATGTTTTAGATATGCCTATAGAACTAGCTGCTGGCTTCTTTGAATCTGTTCCAGCGATTGCTCGTTACCTGAAAACACTCAATGATGTTGGTTTGGGGTATGTGCGCTTGGGACAATCTGCACCAACGCTTTCTGGCGGTGAAGCACAGCGCGTGAAGCTTTCGACTGAGCTGCAGCGACGATCAACCGGTCGCACTATTTATGTTCTAGATGAGCCAACAACTGGTCTGCACTTTGAAGATGTGAGCAAGTTATTAGGAGTTCTCAATCGTCTAGTTGATACAGGTAACACTGTTGTGGTGATTGAACACAACTTAGATGTCATTAAATCCTCTGACTGGGTCATTGATATGGGACCAGAGGGTGGATTCCGTGGGGGATTAGTGGTTGCTCAAGGAACACCTGAAGATGTGGCCAAGGTGGCGGCAAGTTACACCGGACAGTTCTTGGGTGAAATTTTGGCTAGTAATCGCAAAGTAGCGACTAAGAAGTAATTGATATGGCAGATCCCCAAAGCTATCGGCCGACAGATATTCCTAAACTTCCTGGGGTCTATCGATTTTATGATGCTACCGACACAGTCATCTATGTAGGCAAAGCAATCAACTTAAAGAATCGATTGAGCAATTACTTCCAGGGTAACTTAGCTGAAAAGACTTATCGCATGGTGCATCAGGCCGTGCGAGTGGACTGGACGATAGTTGATACTGAGGTTGAAGCTCTGCAGTTAGAGTTTTCTTGGATAAAGCAATATGCCCCGCAGTACAACGTGCAGTTTAGAGATGACAAGTCTTATCCATATCTAGCAATTACGAACAAGGAAGAGTTCCCACGGGTCTTCATTACTCGTAAATCTAAGCGTCCGGGAATTTCATACTTTGGACCCTTTACTCATACCTGGGCACTTCGAAGCACTTTTGATGTTGTCTTAAAGACTTTCCCGATTCGCTCCTGCACCACAAGTAACTTTGAGCGAGCAAAGCGAACTAAACGTCAATGCTTGCTGGGTGATATTGGAAAATGTGCTGCTCCGTGCGTTGAGTGGATTAGCAAAGAGGATCACAAAGCACTCTCTGATCGCTTAGTGAAATTCATGTCTAATGGAAATACAGACATAGTTCCAACTTTGCGAGCAGAGATGGAACTTGCCTCTAGCCGCGAAGAGTTTGAACGAGCCAGCAAGATTCGAGATTCTATTGATGCAATAGAGCGCGCACAGGAGTCTGCTGAAGCAGCACTTCCTGAGAATCTGACCGCTGACATTGTTGCAATACATCACGATGGTGCGCATGCTGCAGGATCAATATTTATCGTGCGCGGCGGTGCAATAAAGGGTTCACGTTCATGGATTGTGGATCAAAGTAAATCCCTAGAAGGTGATGATGAGATGGGAGCACTTTTCTACTCCATCTATAGTCAAAGCGCACCAACAGATATACCTGCTGAGATTCTTATTAATGAACTTCCATTAGATGCCACGGCGTTAGAGAGTTGGCTCAGTGGTTTGCGTGGTGCTCCCGTAACACTGAAGGTGCCTCAGCGTGGTGAGAAAGTTGAGATTCTGGCAACGGTGAAGCGCAATGCCCAGTATTCACTTATTCAGTTCTTAAGTAAGCGTGCCAATGATGCTGCAGTAAGTGGCAAGGCGTTATTAGAAATAGAAGAAGCATTGGATCTCAGCCGCACGCCACTTCGCATTGAGTGTTTTGATATCTCAAATATTTCTGGCACATCCGTTGTCGCATCCATGGTGGTCTTTGAAGATGGATTAGCTAAGAAGAGTGAATATCGACGCTTCATTATCAATACCGAAGAAGGCTTTGATGACACAAGAGCCATGCATCAAGTGATTACTCGCAGGCTCAAGAGATTGCTCGATGATAGATCTGTTGATGAAGCAGAGGTTGCAGAGCTTGGTGGAAAGTTAAGTAAGTTCTCATATCCACCACAACTCATTGTTGTTGATGGTGGGCAGCCGCAAGTAAATGCCGCAGCACGTGCTCTGGCTGAATTAGGTATTACTGATATCGCGTTGTGTGGGTTGGCTAAGAGATTAGAAGAAGTGTGGGTTCCGGGTTCATCTGATCCACTCATCCTTCCTCGCTCGAGTGAAGGTCTTTATCTCTTACAACGCATTCGTGATGAGGCACATAGATTTGCAATTACTTTCCACCGCTCACGTCGCTCTAAGGTTATGTTGGAATCAATTCTTGATGAGATTCCACAACTTGGTCAGGCACGCAGAAAGGCGTTGCTGGAGCGCTTTGGTTCAGTAGCGGCAATCCGTAAGGCAACGGTTGAAGATATTGCTGCGACTCCAGGTATTGGCAGCAAGATTGCAGCAGTTATTGGTGAGCAACTTGCGGCAATGAGTTCTCAGCAGGTCAATACAACAACAGGTGAGATAGTGGAGAGTATGTAATGAGCATGGACTTCTTTGATTCTACAAGCGAACAACAAATAGAATCTTTTACCAAGAGCGCAAGAGAAATGCTAGCTGGTTATGGCCTCAATGAAGTTGAAGTCATTATAACGGATGAACCAAACGGCTGTTGCGATTGGGCCATGGATACTACATCATTTACAGGCATTGGTAACCCACATGAAGAAAGGTGTATTTGTCCTTTGGTTCACAAAAAGTTGAGAGATTGTCACCATGAAGGATGCAACAAGAAGGTGCACAGACGCTGTCAAAATAATTGGCTAGATCGTCATTGTTACCCGTGGACACGTGAAGATCCGCATTTCTGTCGAGAGCACAATGAGCATTATATAAAATGGGTAAAATTCAAAGGAGGTGAAATACCTCGTTCGGAAAATGGATGTGTACCAGGATCCTTTTTAAATCCCACAGTCGAGAACCCAGATGAGGAGCCGATGGTGCCTTGAAGATTGTGTGTAGTCTTAAACAAGCTAGAGTGATAACTAGGTAACGTTTGTGCTCACTCTACTATCGGTACTTTCTAATGATAACTACCTATGTATGATATCAGTACTTTATAATGATACGTACGTACATATTGAATAGAGTGATAACTAGGTAACGTATGTGCTCACTCTACTAGATCGTTAATTCCCATATTCTACCGAAGTAGTATTTTCCAAATTATTTTACTAGCTTCATCTAGAGGAGGCCGGTAATAGTTTCTGTTACCGTACATTTTAGTACCATATCTTACGTATGTACGGCATATACCTCTTCTCATGACATGGTATTTTTGGGTAGCATAGTAGCACCACGGGTAGAATAAAATCAAGTTTTGTTCTACCATAAAACGCTTGCTTTCTCGCACAAAAAAATCTAGAGATTTCTGCCGAAAAGCGCTCCCCCACTACCTTTTAATATTCATGTGCCGTCATCGAGAAATGTATTATTATTTTGTACACCTTATGCGTTTCTACTTTTTATCCTGACAATTTTGGCTCACATGTGCCTTCCTGTTTCTCGTATCATGTATTTAGTCATGTAATACTGTTCAATTGCTGTTATGAAGTCAGTTTAGTTGTTCTTTTACCCCCACTAGGTTTGATTTATTCTTCAAACACGTCCCCTCTTGAAATTTGCTTTTAGTTTTAACACCTTCTCATTTTTTCCAATTTTCAGCCGTTATTTTTTATCGCCAATGTTTTAGCGAATTTTGTCATATTCACCTGAAGTTCCTCATTGCCTTTCCAAATACCGGACTTGTCTGGTAGTACTGGTAGTTTACGTCCCCCTATTGGACACTGGTTGGTACATTACGTCACCTCATTGAATTTAGTGTCGTAACACGCCCCCTGCCAATAAAAACAAAAAAAATTGAACACACATCCGACGCTGTCTCTTATACACATCTGACGCTGCCGACGAATAGAGAGGTGTAGATCT